>JGI997J19993_1000249_pt1 | contig 18040 bp, 13 predicted proteins | sample Etolagbewater25m_FD_19993 | JGI IMG/M metagenome (IMG submission 19993)
ATTGTTTTATGCGTTTTATATTTTAAATAAAGTTCATAATACCTCTTTATTGGTTTTATCATATTTTTTTCATTTGCTAAAAAAAGATAACTTTGTAGATATTCTAGGTCATTTTTGCTCAAATTTCCAATATCAAGTTTGAGTGTTTCGAGAAGTTTATCATTTGCCGTATCTTGGATATAAGATTCTATTTGAAATATAAGAGAGGGTACAAGGTTATAAGTTGCTTTGATATTTTTAAATTTTGAACCATACCACGGGATATCATAATAATCTTTTATTGAATGTAAAAACACCCACGGCATGGCTGTTTGATTATCTTTATCATCTTTATAGTATGGTTGGTGCATATGCCATAAAAAGGCAATTTTTAGTGTTTTATTCACTGATCCAGTTCTCTATCTTATCTTGATATTTCCAGAATATTTTACTAGCTTTTTTTTCATCATCAGCTTGAATATAAATATTTAAAAAATCACTATGTTCATCTGGAACCATTAAAATCCATTCATCATCACTCAGCCATATTTTTATACCATCAATTGAACTTGTTTTTTTATCTTTACCATCTTCAAGAAATTTTCTCATCATCTTTCCCTTAAATTGACTAGGACAAGCTACATTTTCACCTTTGTAAGCAAAATAAGGGATTTTGTCGATAATTTTTGAAAGTTTTTTCTCAGATTTTTGAATAAGTTCTAGAATTTTAAAACTTGAAAAAATAGCATCACGATTTAGACCAAACTCGCTAAAGGCAAAATGTCCATCTGTAGTTGCTATCAAGTCATATTCTCTTAATTCATCTGCTTTGAGATTGTTGAGTTTCCCTCTTGTAATAGTAAGATTTGTATACTCAATACAATCTGGGGCCCAAGCAGGTAAAAAGATTTTTAAAGGTTTTGTAGTTGTAGTATCTAAAAGATATAATACAACCAATAAAGTGATGTAATCATATACTAAATCACCCTCATCATCAATAATTTGAAATTTTTGTCCATTTGGATAGATTAAAAAACCACAATCTAAGTTCATAGCTCTTACTATGTTTGCCATATCTTTTTGTGATTTTGTGACACTAGTTGGCATTTTTGATAAGCTTTTATCATCTTTATAATTATTGAGTAAGATATTTTCAATTCCAAGATGATTCATAATTTGTGGATAAATATCAGCAGTTGAACCAAACATAATATCAGTAGCAACTTTTAAGCTGTTATTCTTAAAGATAGTATGATCAAGTTTATTGATTACAGCTTCTACATATCTATTTTTGATATTCTTTTTGTTGTAAATTTCACCAATCTCTGTATAATCTACTCTTCTAAAATTTTCTCTAAAAAAGATTCTTTCAATCGATTTTGCAAGTTTCGAATCAATAGCTAATCCCTCACTTGTATATAATACAATTTCAGTATTAGCAGGGTCTACAACAGATTGTCTAAAGTGAATACCTGCTGCTACATTTTCATCATTTGCTAAACAATGCCTCATAACATTGGAGGGAACACTTTCAATATCAACTACATTTATACCAGTTGAAAGAATTCCTGATAAAAAGGCTCTTTTTAGCATTCTTGAACTTTTGTGATAATCTCTTGAGATGTATACTTTACTTCCCGTTGGCAAGATAGAACCAAAAGATTCTGCAAGCTTAATACTTACATCACAAGATAATTCTATGTTTGTTCTTCCTATCACTTTTCCATCTTCAAAAATTGAAGATTTGTATTTTGTTCCCCAAATTATATTGTTACTAATAATAGAGTTTGCATCAATAATTTTATCAGGCCACATTGTAATATCTTTTTCAAAACTTACTTTTTTCCCTATCTCACAATGTTCTGCCATAATAACACCAAGATTTGCTTTTACTTCATCTTTAATAATATTGTTATTACATATAACACTATTTTTCAGAACTGATTTTTGCCCTACAGAGACATTATCCCAAAGAACACTATTGGAAATTTCAGAATGTTTTCTGATTTTTATATTTTCACCTAATGACACATCTTGAAGTGTTACACCTTCTGCTATTTTTGTATTTTTCCCTACAAGAACTGTCCCTTTGATTCTGATTTTTTCATGAAGTGTTGCTCCCTCTTCTAAATAAACACAACCATCAGGATAATCTATTTTGTTTCCTTTGTATGGTAGTTTTATAAGTCCTTTAAAAATATCATCATAAACTTCTCTATAACTTTGAGGGTTCCCAACATCTCTCCAGTATCCATTCACACTGCATCCCCATAAAGGGATTTCATTTGCCATAAGAGTTGGAAATAAATCTTTTGCAAAATCAAAATTTTCACCATGTGGAATATAGTTTAATATTTCAGGTTCTATCATATAAATACCTGTGTTGATAGTATCACTAAATACTTCTCCCCAACTAGGTTTTTCTAAAAATTTTTCAATTCTGTTGTTTTCATTTGCAATAACAACACCAAATTGGAGAGGATTTTCTACAGAAGTTAGTGTAATGGTAAGTTTTGATTTTTTCTTTTCATGAAATTTTTTAATTTTTTTAAAATCAAAGTCAGTCACTAAATCACCACTTGCAATAATAAAAGTATCATCAAGAAACTCTCTTGCAAAGGCAACAGCACCTGCTGTCCCATAATCATCATCTGGTTGTACATAAGTGATATTTACACCTAAGTTAGCTCCATTTCCAAAATACTCTTTAATAATTTCTGGTTTAAAATACAGCAATACAGCCATCTCTTTTATATTAAGTTCATCACGAAGTTTGATGATTATATGTTCCATCATTGGTCTGTTTAATATTGGTAACATAGGTTTAGGCATTGAATTTGTGAGTGGTTGAATTCTCGTGCCAAAACCACCTGCAAGTATTATAGCTTTCATAATATCTCCTATTTAAAAAAGTTTATCTAAAATTATACTCTTTTTTGGAAACAAAAGAGTTACTTAATCTATTTTCCACGCTTGACAAATACTAAGAAGCTGTCTATTTTTTTGAAAAAGTGTATGCATTTGTCTTAGTATATTTTTAATTATTATGACAGTATCTGTCACATAAGGGCCTTTATTTAACATAACACAATCAGCTCTTTGTGCAAAAGCTGCGTCTATTACTTCAGCACGACTTGGAAGGTTGTTTTTCATCTGACCTTCTAAAATTTGAGTAGCATAAATAACTGGGATATGAGAAGCTTCACAAATCCCTAAAATCTCTTCTTGAATATAAGGAAGATTCCCAAAGCCAACTTCAATAGCTAAATCACCTCTTGCTATCATAATAGCAGAGTTGTCCCAATTTAATAAAGAGGCAAGAATTGATGGAAGATTTCTTAAAGCTGTTTTTGTTTCAATTTTAGGAGCTATTGCTATATGTTTTTTATCTTTTTCAGTAAGCATTTTTTGTAGTTTTTGTATATCTTCATCAGTTTGAGCAAAAGAGAGCCCAATAATATCAGCGAACTGGATTATATCTTCAAAATTCTTTTCATCTGTTTTGGTAATGGCACTGATTTTTAAATCAGTATTTGGAAAATTTATCCCTTTTTCTTCTTTTAACGAAGTGCCATTCTCTTTTGCTAAAAAGATATCACAAACTAAACCTAATTCATTTATCTCACAAACTTTACATCCAATCTTTCCATCATCAATATAGATATCATCTCCTATTACTACATAAGGAAAAATATCTTTATTTGAACAACCAATAATGGCTGCATAAGTATGATTGTTATGGTTGTAGTTCACACAACCTATGATATTTTGGTGTGTGATAATGATTTTATCATTTTTAAATACTTTTATATTTTGAGGTAATCTTTCTAGATTATATAAAGAACTTATAAATTTTTGACTTTCATTTTTTATCTCTACTGTAGTATCTTCAAAAATAGTTATTTTTTTATTTGCATTTATAAAAACTCTCTCATTTTCATGAATTATTTCATAAGTTTGTTTTGCATCTCTTTCAAAATCATCTATTTTTAATTTTGCATTTTTTTGGCATATTTTATAAAAATCATCACTTACTACAAGTGTTGAATTTATTATTCCTGATGAATCTTTAATACCTTTTTTTGTTAAAGCATTTTCATTGGTATTTGATAATATCTCTACAAGTCTTGGATTTCTCCAAGAACCAATTCTAAAAGGTATATAGACTTTTTGTATAGCTTGTGTTCTATTTTTTGGACCAGCTAAATCTACATATATTTTTGTATCTTTATTTTGTTTTTTGTTCTCTTCTTGAATATAAGAAGCCATAGTTTTCCAAGTATTGGCATTATCATGTGCCGTATTTATTCTAAAAATAGAAGTTCCATTTGCTATGAGATTACGAATAAGAGTAGGAGAGTGTGAAGCTTCACTTGGAAGTGTAACCATAACATTTGTTTTAAAATCACTTGTGTGGTTTCCAAAAATTTGAGAATTTTTAAGCATAATTTGTTTTGCATCATCAAAATTTAAGGCATCTTTGTCATTTTGTGTTTGTTCATATTTTTTTTGTAACAATTGAGATAAGATAAAAATATCTTGATTTAAAGAATTTAAAACACAACTTTGTGCTCGTCCCAATGAAGACAATCCTAAATTTGTAAGATTATTTTGTAATTCTCTTATATCAAGTGAACGGAGTTTTATATAAGCTTGTAAGTTTTGTAAACTTTGGCTTGTACTATTTTGATCAACATTAGATAACAGTTCTTGTTTAAGTTCTAATAACTGATTGTAAGTTTTTTCTGTTATTTTAGATTGCATAATATGTATCCTATTTATTTTGTCATATCTTCAGCCATAGTCAATAAATTTTCTTTGATAGTATATTTGTTACTATTTACATAATCTATAGTAACAAATTCAAATTTTGCATTCTTGTAAACAACTACAAGCCCCTCATTTGAATCATCATTAAGTAATTTATCTACAGCATATGTTACAAATTCAACAGCCATAAGTCTATCATGAACAGTTGGATTCCCACCTCTTTGTATATGTCCTAAAATAGTTGCACGAGTTTCAATCCCTACATCATTTTCTAGCCATTCTACTAACTCTTGAGTTTTTTTTGTCCCCTCGGCTACTACAGTAACAACATAGTTTCTTCCATGAAGCATTTGATTTTTAAGTTTTTTTGCTAATGAATCTAAATCTGTATTTAGTTCAGGAATAACACATACTTCAGCCCCGCAAGTAAGTGCTGAAATCAATGCTAAATAACCACAATCTCTCCCCATAGTTTCAATAACACAGCCTCTTTTAAAAGAAGCAGAAGTATCTCTTATTGCATCAGTAGCACCTCTTATGATATTTAAAGCAGTATCAACACCAAGACAATAATCTGTTCCAAAAATATCATTATCAATAGTGGAAGGCACTCCTACAAAAGCTACCCCAAAATCTTTGTAAAATTGATTTAATGCTCTAAATGAACCATCTCCACCTAAAATAATAAGCTTATTTACACCATGAGATTGTAGATTATTAAAAGCTCGTTTTCTATACTCATAATCAAAAAATCTTTTTGAACGAGATGAGCGTAAAATAGTTCCACCTTCGTGCATAATACCAGCTACATCACCGTGAGTTGCTGCTTTTATATTACCATCGATTAAACCTTCTAAGCCATCATAAATAATATATGGTTGAATATTTTCATTAAAACAATGATCAACAAATTGTTTAATAGCAGGGTTCATACCTGCACAATCACCGCCTGAGGTTAGAATTGCTATTGCCATTATTTAGTCCTTGAACTTTTTATCTAAAATTACTTTACCAAGTTCTACACCTGGCTGGTTGTATGTATTTATATCCATCATAGCACCAACTAAAGATGTAAGGATTTCATAATACATAATAAGTGAACCACAATGAAATTCATTGAGTTGTGGTAAAGTTATTTTATCTGTTGGGATTTTCGTATCTATAATACTTTGTTGTGTTGCATCACATTGGGCATTGATAAGTTCACTGTAGCTTTTCCCATTAATAAAGTCAGTTTTTTCTAAATGTTTTAATGAAATTTGTGGAATTGTTAAATCATTTTCAAAATTTTCTACATTGATAAAGGTTACTGTTTTGTTTTCAGGCCCCTCTATAATAAGTTGTAAAAAAGAGTGTTGGTCAACAGAACCTGTTAGTCCAATTGGTGTAAGACCAACTTTGTTGTTGTTTTTATCGATTTTTCCTAGTGATTCACCCCATAGTTGTACGAACCATTTTGAAAAATCCTCTAAAGAGTTAGAGTAAGCAAATACCACATTGATACTATATTTATCTTTGTTTTTATACAAAAAACACGCTTTTTCTAATATCTCTTTTTGTTCTTTATTAAAAAAAGATTGTTCAAACTCTTTTGCACCCTCAAGAAGAGAATATACATCATAGCCAGCAAGATACAAAGGGATAATCCCAACAGAACTTAATACCGAAAATCTTCCACCTACATTTAAAGGAAGATTAAATTCTTTGATATTAAATTCAAGTGCAAATTGTGAAAGGATAGAACCATTGTCTGTAATAGCAATAAGTCTTTTTGTATCATCACTTTGTAAATCAATATCAAAATAATCTAAAATAGTTTTAAAAGTAGAGATAGTCTCAATTGTCCCACCAGATTTTGAAATCACAATAAAAAGTGAATTTTCTTTTTTGAGAGATTGTAAAGTATTTGAGATATTAATAGGGTCTGAGTTTTCAAAGAAAAAAAGTTTTTTATTGTTTTCTTTTTTATGTTTGAGCATACTATCTACAGCTTTAGCTCCTAATGAAGAACCACCAATTCCTATAACAACAATATTTTCGATTGTTTTTAATAAAGGATTTTCTTGTTCGTATATTTTGAGTTTTTCAATTATATCTAATGAACTTGTAGGAAGTTTATAATATCCAATAGAATCACTTTCCTTCTCCTCTTGCAAAGTGTCAAAAGCTTTGTTTGCAATTGATTCCTCATAAGCTTGTGTAAATAAACATTGTTTCTCTTCAAACTTCAGCATCTCTATTTTTCTCCAACAAATTTAACCATATCTACAAGTCTAGAACTATATCCCCATTCATTGTCATACCAGGCTAATACTTTTACAGTTTTTCCATCAACTACACTTGTCATATCAGGAACAAATGTTGAACTATAAGTACTTCCTATAAAGTCACTTGATACTCTTTTATCAGTATCTACTTCAATTAAACCTTGAAAAGTAGTTTCACTAGCTTTTAAAATAGCTTCATTTATAGTTTCTTTTGTTACTTCTTTTTCTAAGTTTACAGTTAAATCTACTACAGAAACATCTGCTGTTGGAACTCTCATAGCATATCCATTAAGTTTACCAAGTAAATTTGGCATAACTTTTCCGATAGCTTTTGCAGCACCCGTTGTAGTTGGTATCATATTCACAGCAGCAGCTCTGGCTCTTCTTTTGTCTGATTTGTGTTTTACATCTAAAATATTTTGGTCATTTGTATATGAGTGAATAGTTGTCATTAAGCCATTTACGATTCCAAACTCTTCATCCAATACTTTACAAATAGGAGCTAAACAGTTTGTAGTACAAGAGGCATTTGAGATAATCTCTTCTCCTTTATACTCGTCTGTATTAATATTTAATACATAAGTAGGTGTATCATCTTTAGCAGGTGCTGACATTACAACTTTTTGAACACCATCTTTTAGGTATGCTTTACATTTATCAGTTGTTAAAAATGCACCTGTACACTCTATTACAACTTTTGCTCCACATTCTCCAAAACCTAACTCTTTAGGATCTCTTGTAGAAAATATTTTTACATCTTTACCATTGATTTTCATGGTTGTATCATCAACAATTACGGCATCAACACCTTTATGAACAGAGTCATATTTTAACAAATATTGTAACATATCCATATCAGCTGTTGTGTTAAGAGCTACTAATTCTAAATCATCTCTTTGTGTAACTATCTTTGTTACTATAAGACCAATTCTTCCTGTTCCGTTTATTGCTACTTTTAATGCCATTGTTTGTCCTTCATAAAATTTATTTAAGATTGTAAAACAGTTTTGTTTCTGTTTGATTACATATTTTACACTATTTTTGTGATGTAATCAAATTGTATCTTTATAGACCTATAATTTGGCATAACTATTCAGTAATAAAAGGTGAAATCTAATGGGATTATTAAGTATTGTTCATAGTGGAGTTGTGACAGGTGATGATGTAAAAAAAGTTTTTGATTATGCAAAAGAACATAATTTTGCAATACCTGCAATAAATGTCATAGGAAGTGAATCTATCAATGCAGTTTTAGAAGCAGCTTCTAAAGTAAAAGCACCTGTTATTATACAGTTTAGTAATGGTGGAGCTAAATTTAATAGTGGAAATATACAAAATGGTGATGCTGATGTGGTAGGTGCAGTTGCTGGTGCAAAACATATTCATCAAGTAGCCCAATATTATAATATACCAGTAATTGTCCATACAGACCATGCAGCAAAAAAACTTTTACCTTGGATTGATGAGCTTTTAAGTGAGAGTGAAAAATATTTCCAAACTACAGGGAGAACACTTTTTTCTTCACATATGTTAGATTTAAGTGAAGAGAGTTTAGAAGATAACATAGAGATATCGTCACAATATTTAACACGAATGTCAAAATTAGGAATGACACTAGAGATTGAGTTAGGTATAACAGGTGGAGAGGAAGATGGAGTTGATAATACTCAAGCAGACAGCAACGCTTTATATACTCAGCCAAATGAGATTTGTTATGCTTATGAAAAGTTATCACTAATATCTCCAAATTTTACTATAGCAGCTAGTTTTGGAAATGTACACGGAGTATATAAACCTGGAAATGTAAAGCTTCGACCACAAATACTTGATGATAGTCAAAAATACATCAAAGATACTTTAGGAACTCAAACAAAGCCAGTAAACTTTGTATTTCATGGAGGAAGTGGAAGTGACTTGAGTGATATAAGAGATGCAATAAGTTTTGGTGTAGTGAAGATGAACCTTGATACAGATATGCAATGGGCATTTTGGGATGGTGTACGAGCTTATGAAAAAGAACATCATGAATATTTACAAGCTCAAATAGGAAATCCAAGTGCAGATGATGCTCCAAATAAAAAGTATTATGACCCACGAAAATGGTTAAGAGCAGGGCAGGAGAGTATGGTAAAAAGAGCAGTAAAAGCTTTTGAAGATTTAAATTGTACATGTAGGTTATAAGGAGATTACAATGAGTGGAATAATTACAGATATAAATGCATTAGAGATATTAGATAGTAGAGGAAATCCAACAGTAAGAGTTTATGTAGAATTAGAGTGCGGTATAGTTGCTTCTGCTTCAGTTCCAAGTGGAGCAAGTACAGGGGAAAATGAAGCTTTAGAGTTAAGAGATGGTGATATGAAAAGATATGGTGGGAAAGGAGTACTAAAAGCTGTATCTAATGTACAAGAGATTATTGCATCAGAACTTATAGGTATGAATGTTTTAGAACAAAGTGAGATAGACTTTGCGATGATTGAACTAGATGGTACACCAACAAAATCAAAGCTAGGTGCAAACGCTATTTTAGGAGTATCTATGGCTGTTGCAAAAGCAGGTGCTATGTATAGTGATATGCCATTGTATAGATATCTTGGGGGAAGTAATGCAAGACGAATTCCAGTACCATGTATGAATATTTTAAATGGTGGAAGCCATGCTGATAATAGTGTGGATATTCAAGAATTTATGGTTGTACCACATGGGGCTCCTACTTTTAGTGAGGGTTTACGATATGCAACAGAAACATTTCATGCGTTAAAAAAGCTTTTAAGTGTAAAAGGGAAAGCTACAAGTGTTGGAGATGAGGGTGGTTTTGCACCAAACCTTGATAGCAATGAAGAAGCTATGGAGCTTATAGTCGAAGCTATAAAAAATGCTGGATATAAACCAGGAAGTGATATAAGTCTGGCTTTAGATAGTGCAGCAAGTGAATTTTTAGCTGCTAATAGTTCAAATATTTATGATTTAAAATGGTCAGGTGGTGGAACGAAAACAAGTGATGAGATGATAGAGATGGCAAAAGTTTGGTGTGAAAAATATCCTATAATCTCTTGGGAAGATCCACTTGGTGAAAATGATTGGGATGGATTTAAAAAATTTACACAAGAGTTTGGTGATAAATTAGAGATAGTAGGAGATGACCTTTTTGTTACAAATACAAAATATGTAGCACGAGGTATTGAACAAAAAAGTGCAAATTCTGTTTTAATCAAATTAAATCAAATTGGAACAGTTACTGAAACTATAGATACTATAAGAATGTGTAAAGATGAGGGGTGGAGAACATTTATCTCCCATCGTTCAGGGGAAACAGGAGATACATTTATAGCAGATTTTGCTGTTGCTTTTGATGCTGGACATATAAAAACAGGTTCTGCAAGCAGAGGTGAAAGGATAGAAAAGTATAATAGACTTTTAGAGATAGAAGCACAACTTGGAGCATCAGCGCAATACTTTTGGAAATAGAATGGAAAAATAATGAGAAAAACAAAAATAGTAGTAACACTTGGCCCAGCAACTGATAGTTTAAAAACTATAGAAAAACTTATCAAAAAAGGGGTGAATGTTTTTAGACTAAACTTTTCTCATGCTACTTATGAGTATCATGAAGCAACAGCAAAAAAGATTCGTGAAGCTTCAAAAAATGTTAATAAAGAAGTAGCAATACTCCAAGATATAGCAGGTCCAAAAATAAGAATATCACATCTTGAAAAACCAATAGAGTTAAAAGTAGGAGATATTTTAACACTTACTAAAGGTAAAGTTGATGAAGATAAAAAAATAGTAAGTTTGAGTTATCCTATAATTATTGACAGTTTAAAAGTTGGTGAGCCTATATATTTTTCAGATGGTACAATACGAGCTAAAGTTGTAGAAAAAAATAATGATGAGGTAAAATGTGAAATAATTATTGCTCAGACTTTACAATCTAAAAAAGGTATGAACTTACCAAAATCACAACTCAATATTAAATCAATAACTAAAAAAGATAAAAATGACTTAGCCTTTGGTGCAAAAATTGGTGTAGATATAGTAGCTTTATCTTTTGTAAGTAATAAAGAAGATATAAAAGATGCAAAAAAGATTTTAGAAGCAAATAATTCAAATCCATTGATATTTGCTAAAATTGAGAAAAAAGAAGCTATTAAAAATATCACTTCTATACTGAAAGTAGCAGATGGTATTATGGTTGCAAGGGGAGATTTAGGGGTAGAACTTGGGCTTAAAAAAGTTCCTTTAATACAAAAAGATATTATAAAAAAAGCTTTAAAAATGGGAAAACCAACCATTACAGCAACCCAAATGTTAACTTCAATGATAAACTCACACTATCCAACACGAGCAGAGATATCTGATGTTGCAAATGCAGTTTTAGATGGAAGTGATGCTGTGATGTTAAGTGATGAAACAACTATTGGAAAGTATCCTTTAAGTGCAGTAGAAGTTTTAAATGAAACTATCATTGAAACAGAAAAATCATATCCATATTATCAAGATACAAATGATGTTTCAAGTGATGACTCAATAGCAGCAGCTGTAACAACACTAGCAAAAAATATTAAACCAGATGCTCTTATAGCTTTTACTCGAGCTGGAAGAAGTGCTATATCTATGGCAAAGTTTAGGCCAAAAGCAAAAATACTTGTAAGTAGTTATGACTTAAATACATTACGAAAACTACAAGTTGTATGGGGAATAGAAGGTATTTACCTCTCTCATAAACTCAATGATGCAGATGAGTTAATCAAAAGCTTTTTAACTTGGGCATTAAAGAAAAAATATATTAGTAAAAATAAAAAATATGTGTTAACAATCGGTTCACCTATTAATGTAAAACACTCTACAAACGATATACGGATTTTAGAAAAAGAGAGTATGGAATATATTTTAGCGAAGTAATAGTTTTAAAAAACAATAAGTTTTTTTGCAGTATGATAAATTATAATTTTTATTTGAGGAGTAATTGATGAAAAAAATAGTAGTAGGGGTATTGGTTGTTACATCTTTAGCATTTGCAAACCAAGATGTAAAAGAAACAGCAAAAAAAAGTATGATGATGTTAGGTTCAACTTTAAAAGGTGAACTTAAAGCTAAGTTTAAAGAGGATCCATCTGGAATGGCTGCCATTGATTACTGTTCAAATCAGGCACAAATTATCACTGATGAGGTAAATGCAAAGTTAGGTGAGGGTGTAAAGGTGCGAAGAACAGCTTTAAAATATAGAAATGATGCAAATGAACCAACAATACAAGATATTGAAGTGATGAGAAATTTTCAAAAACAAATTGAAGTTGGAAAAAAGAGTCCTAAAACTATGATGAAGATAGTTGAAACTGATAAAAAAACTTATGTGTATAAAGCACTTGCAGTTGGAAAACCATGTTTAAAATGTCATGGAGATATCGCTAAAATGGATAAAAATATTTTAGGTAAAATTGATGAAAGATTTCCTTATGATAGAGCGAGAAATTTTGCTTTAGGAAATTTTAGAGGGGCAATAGTAGTTGAAATAAACAAATAAATCTACTTTTTACAAAGTAGATTTAACTCTTGCTATCTCATCTTTTGAACCAAAATATATTGGTGTTTTTTGATGTAAGGATGGAGATTTGATATCTAAAATTCTATTTTTTCCATCTATAGCTTCACCATTTGCTAGTTCAATGATAAAAGAGATAGGAAATGCTTCAAAGATAACTTCTAAAGTTCCATTTTCATTTGAAGGTGTTGATGGACTTGAATAAACTCCACCTTTTTTAAATAAAATTTGATGCGTATCAAGACAAAGTGAGTTACTCATTCTTAGACGGTATCCTTCGTTAAAAAAGCTATCAAGGAGTGCTTTATGTTCAGTACTAAATTCGCTTGCTTTTCCTGCTGTTGAATTTATTTTTCCTTTGGTTTGTAGCTCTAATGAATCTTGTTGGATAAACTCTCCATGTTCATTTGAAAAGTATTTTACCCCTTCATCTTTTGAAGCGAATACAAGTTGAAATGTTGGTCCATAAGTGATATAAATAGCAGCTTTTAAGTTCCGAGTTTCAAACTCATTTTCATAGATACCAAAAATACTTCCAAGAGAAAAGTTTAAATCAAGAAGTTCAATATTATCAATAGCGACACAACTTACTAGGTATTTTCCTTTTTCGTTGATACTGCAAAATTGTTTTTTATTTTTTCCGATGATACCTTTAACACTTTTTAGGTATTCAAACTCTTTTTCTATAACATTTAAACAATACTCTTGTATATCTTCGTGTATTTGTGTTTCTGTTTTTGTTTCAGATGTAAAATCATTGTAATTTATAAAAACATTTTTTTCAATTTGGTTTGCAATATTTGTTATTGCATTATAAACTTCTATCATTTATATTTGCCTTTTATCATAATATTTTGTCATTATAACTAAAAGAGGCTTGCAACAATTTTTTGTGCATCACTTTGGATAGTTTTTAAGTGTTCTTCACTTATAAAACTCTCTGCATATATTTTATAAACATCTTCAGTTCCTGATGGTCTTAATGCACACCAGCCATTTTGAGTATTGATTTTAAGACCTCCTATTTTTGCACCATTTGAAGCTTCTGTTAAGATTGAAGTTATCTCTTCACCTGCTAAAGTGGTCGCTTTTATATTGTCACTTGAAAGATTTTTAAGTATCTTTTTTTGTTCACTAGAAGCAGGTGCATCAATTCGTGCATAGATTGGACTCCCATGTTTTTTAGTTAGATTTTCATAATAAATCCCAGGGTCACTTTTAGTTTTGGCTAAAATCTCAGCAGAGAGAAGATTTAAAATAATTCCATCTTTGTCTGTAGTCCAAGGCTTTTTATTAAATCGTAAAAAACTAGCTCCAGCACTCTCTTCTCCACCAAAGAAAATTTCTCCATCAATGAGAGGTTTTACAAACCATTTAAAACCAACTGGTGTTTCTACAAGCTTTTTATTATTGTCGTTTGCTACTCTATCTATCATAGAACTACTTACAAGTGTTTTCCCTATACCCAAACCATCAAAGTTTCTATTTCTTGATAAGTAATCTATAGCAACACTTAAGTAATGATTTGGATTTAATAACCCTTTTCTTGGTGTAACAATTCCATGTCTATCAAAATCTGTATCATTTCCAAAAGCTATATCAAATTTGTCTTTGTATTCAATGAGTCCAGCCATGGCATATGGACTTGAACAGTCCATTCGTATTTTTCCATCTTTATCACAATGCATAAATGAAAAAGTAAAATCAACAGAATCATTGAATGTAGTTATATTTAGGTTGTATTCACGAGCTATGGCTTCATAATACTTCAATCCACTTCCACCCATACAATCAGCACCTATTTTGATATTTGATTGTTGGATAACTTCCATATCTATTACATTTTTTAAATCTTTTACATAAGGTGTCATAAAATCATATTCTTTTATACACTCTTGTTGTAAGGCTTCATCAAAATCAAGATACACTACCCCTTGTAAGTCATTCGATAAATATTCATTTGCTTTGTTTTCTATCCAATTTGTGATATCCACATCAGCAGGTCCTCCATCAATACCATTGTATTTAAATCCACCATCACAAGGAGGGTTGTGTGAAGGGGTTATTACTATTCCATCACTTCCTTGTTTATTTAAAATAGCGTGAGAGATTACAGGAGTAGGAGTATATTCAAAGTTTGCTGCATAACATACTTCTATATCATTTGCAGCTAATACTTGAAGTGTTGTTTTATGAGCTGGAGTTGAAAGCGCGTGAGTGTCCATTCCTATAAATAAGGTCCCAGTAATATTGTGTGCTTTTCTATAGTCAACAACCGCTTGTGTTACAGCTAAGATATGCGCTTCATTAAAACTATTTTTTAGACTACTTCCTCTATGTCCTGAAGTTCCAAATGCTATTTTTTGTGTTTCATCTTCACAAGAAGGATAGTTTGTATAGTAACAGCTAATTAAATCAGCAATATTTTCTAATATCTCTTTCGGTGCAAGTTTTCCAGCATTTTTATCTATCATTGTAGTCCTTTATTTTTTAAGTCATTGTTGTATAAAGTAATGAGTACTTTTCTACATCTTCACGAGACGGTTTTCGTCTACAAGACATATAACACTGTTCTCCAGCTTCATTTATGTAAGGGTATACAGTGGCAAATACCCAATAATAGCCACCACTTTTTGTAGCATTTTTTACAAAACCATGCCAAACTTCACCTGTCTTGACTGTATCCCAAAGATCTTTAAATGCAGATTTTGGCATATCTTTATGCCGTACAATGTTGTGAGGTTTCCCTTGAAGTTCATCTAGTGAATATTCGGCAATTTTACAAAACTCTTCATTCGCAAAGATTATATTTCCTTTAGCATCAGTTTCGCTCACTACAAAAGAGTTATCATCTAAAAGTGTTTCTTGATCGCGTGCCATTATATCTCTCCTCTCTTTCTTGCCATAACCTCATTACATTTATGTTCTCGAATTGCATCTAAAATCTCAAAAACTTTTTCCATATTTTTTTCAACATTATCAGTTACTGAGAATACTTGTCCATTTGCATAACCTCCAGCATATAAATCAACAGTATCTTGTACCATCATATGTACACTTTTATGAACTTCTTTAAGTTCTTCCCATAAAGGTGAATTTAAGAAGTCTGGATCTTGCATATTATCAAGCCATTTACCCATTCTACAGCTATGATGATCTGTTACACTAAATCTTGTTCCATTATTACATTTTGCAAAATTATCATTTTTGAATTTAATATGGTCAGCTTTTAATGAATTTAAATCAAACATCAAATCAGCATCACATACTCTTCTTTTTGATTTTTCAAAAAAGCTTGTTCTGTTAATTGCTGTTTGTAGTGATTGTGCTAATCCTTCATTTTCATGAGCCATTGTGTTTATAGATGAAGCTACACTTGCATTCTTTTGTGTGGTTTTATCTAAGTCATTTACTGTATTATTTATTTGTGTCATGGCATTTTGTTGCTCTTTTGCCGCATGTGCAACATCCTGAATAAGTTGGATAGTTGCAGTAATATTAGTATTAAGATTATTATATCCCTCTATCATATCTTGAGATATTTTTTGTCCACTTTTAGCTTTATCAGTTGCATTTTGTACTAAAGATTTAATTTCATTTGCAGCTTCTGCTGATCTAGAAGCTAAGTTTCTAACCTCTTGAGCAACAACAGCGAAACCTTTCCCCGCTTCACCTGCAGTTGCTGCTTCAACTGCTGCATTTAAACTTAAGATATTTGTTTGGAATGCAATTTGATCAATAATTGTTATAGCTTCACTAATAGCATTTACTTCAGATGTAATTTCACCCATTGATTGTGATGTTTTATTAGCTAATTCTTCACCTATTTTAGAAGAGTGTGTAACTTCATTAGCCAGTTCTGCCATTTTTGAGGCATTTTGGCTACTTTGTTTTATAGTACCTAATATCTCCTCAATAGCAGCAGCAGTTTCCTCTAGCGCAGCAGCTTGAGCATTTGAAGAGTTACTTAAGTCACTTGACGCATCATTAAGATCTTTTGATGCAAAAAGAAGTCTTTTTGTTGTATTATCAATCATTGCTAAAATACCTGACATTGTCACACCAGTATTTTTAGCCCCTCCCATAATTGAAGCTATTTCACCAGTAATACCATTTAAATGAGGCACATCAAAATCAAATCTTGCATTACTATATTCCACTAAGACCTTAGATAAACTATCAAGATTTTTATGAGTTCCTTCAACTAAACCATTTATAGAGTTTGCTAATTCTTGTACACGATTAGATGCTGCTTGAGATTTAATACTTGTATTTAATAAACCTCTATTAGCTCTAACTATAACAGATTTTGCTTCATCTATAACAACTTGATCTTTTTCTCTATCTTTTGCTAGAGAATCTAAATAGTCATTGAACTCAACAACAACATCTCCAATTTCATCATTATTAAGTATCTCAATTTTGTCAGATGAGTGGTCATTTTTTACATGTTGAATTGAATCTTGTAAATCATGGATTGGTTTAATTACAGTTTTTCTTAGATTTATTAGTGTAGCTACTAAACTCGCTAATATAGCTAATACTACTATAATTAAAGATATATATATTAAATAAGTTGTTTTATCAATAGCTAAATTAACTACACTTAATGGTTCAGCGATAATATAAATCCCTAATTTTTTGTTATTAAAATCTACTACATCTTTATAAGTATAAAAATATTTATCAGTGATTATATATTTATTTGCAAGAAGATTTTTTATACTAATCTTTTGTATATCTTGAAAAAAATCTTTTTTAACAAATTTTTGTGATATTATATATTTTTCTTTAAATACTTTTTTAGGATCTGGTTTTGCAACTTGTTTGTCAATATCCATAAGGATTAAAAATCCTTCTTGAACTCTATCAAAACTTCTTGCAACTGAATTTAGTCCTTGTATAAACTCTAAAGAACCTAAGTGTATCCCTTCATTAATAATAGGAACAACTGATCGTAAACTTAATCCTGCTTTCCCAACCTCTAAACTATTAACAGGTTGTAAAGTTTTATTAACAGTTACCACACTCGTTCTAAAACCACTAAGGTCATCACCAAATTTATTTGTTTTCCAGTTTCGTACAAAAGATCTGTTTTCTTTTGTGTGAATATGTACTTTGACATTTTTAAACTCTGTACCCGCTTTGAGTGTTTTATTAATAGTGTTTAAACTTTCTATAGCCATGCTCCTATCATCTTGCCCTAATGATTCTTTAATTAATTTATCATTTCCTATGGAAAAAGCATTAGTAATACCAATACCCATTTTAGCTTGCATCTTTTCATCTAGTGAATGCAAGAGTGATTTTTGTGTCTTTTCATATACTTCACTTATCATAGTTGATTTATAGGAGTTAAGAATAATATATGCTATAACGAGTGTAATAATTGAAACTAATAATGAGATAGAGCTAAATTTTCTAGCTATCGTGAGTCTTTTTTTTGTATCCATCGTAAAACCTTATAATTGTTATTATTAT
>JGI997J19993_1000250_pt1 | contig 18025 bp, 17 predicted proteins | sample Etolagbewater25m_FD_19993 | JGI IMG/M metagenome (IMG submission 19993)
CACTGTATATTAGCGAATGCGGTTGCATTAGCGGGACACGTTACGGTCAACGATTGGGCTATTTTAGGTGGCTACAGCTTAGTTCATCAGTTTTGTCATATAGGTGCTCATAGTTTTTGTGGAATGGGCAGTGTCATTAATCAAGATGTTCCTAATTTTGTTGTGGTATCCGGTAATTTAGCGATTCCAAGAGGTATTAACCTAGAAGGCGTTAAACGTCGAGGCTTTACCTCTGATCAAGTAAGTCGCATTAAAAAAGCTTACCGAACCCTTTACCGTTCTGGGAATAAACTTATAACAGCAATTGAAGAGATTGAAGCGCTTAACGACGAATTGGGAACGCTTGATTCACTTTTGCAATTTTTAAAGAATTCAAAACGTGGTATTGTCCGTTAACGTCTCATCTAATACAGATTCTACCCAAATTGCTCCCGTTATTGCAATGGTTGCGGGGGAAGCATCCGGCGACACCTTAGGTGTTGATTTAATCATTAGTTTAAAAAAGCGCTATCCAAATGCTCGATTTGTAGGCATTGGGGGGCCAAAAATGTGTTCGCAAGGTTTTCAATCTTGGGTACCGATGGAAAAACTCTCTGTGATGGGTTTTTTTGAAGTCTTAAAGCATCTGCGTGAACTGCTTAAAATTCGCAAACAACTTATCTCTGATTTACTTGCCTTAAAACCGGATGTCTTTATTGGTATTGATGCACCTGATTTTAATTTCAAGGTCGAGTCCACACTCAAAAAAAATGGGATTAAAACCGTTCACTATGTCGGTCCATCGGTGTGGGCTTGGCGTGAAAACCGTCTCAAAAAAATACGTCAAGCGGTGGATGGTGTTTTAGTTTTATTTCCTTTTGAACCAAATTATTATCATCGCTATCACATTCCAGTTAAGTTTGTTGGTCACCCTTTAGCGCATCAATTTCCAGAGCAACCAGATTCAGCCAAAGCACGTGCTTTATTATCTTTGCCTCTGAAAAACCCAATTACCGCTATTTTACCCGGTTCGCGCATGAGTGAAATTGAGGTCATGGCCGATATTTACATGCAGGCGGCAAGCAAACTTCACGAAATTTATCCGACCATGATCTTTATTGTGCCTTGTGTGCATGATCGTGCTAAAAAACGAATCCAAGAAGCCGTTCAAAAGTTTGCTTCTAAGGTTGATGTCAGGTTTTTTGATCAACAATCTCGAGAAGCCCTCGAGGCTTGTGATCAGGTAATGGTGACCTCTGGTACGGCAACTTTAGAGTGTGCCTTAATGAAGCGACCGATGGTATTAGCCATTAAAGTACACCCCATATCGTATTGGATTATGAAACGGCTAGCGACCACGCAATGGATTGGTTTACCAAATATATTGGCGGGAAAAACTGTTGTCACTGAACTGATTCAAGAAAATGCGACAGCCGATAAAATTGCGCTAAGTTTGGGGCGTTTAGTCGTCGACAAAGCAAGTCGGTCTATGCAGATAAATGCCTTTGAAAAACAACATCAGGCCCTTAAACAGGATGCTTCTGAACTTGCTGCAGATGCTATTCAAGAGTGGGCAGGCCTGCCATGATTGAACAACAGTTACTCTTTAACAGTGATGATGTGGCTGATTTTGACTACATTATAGGGGTTGATGAAGTCGGTCGTGGACCGCTAATAGGTGATGTTGTTACTGCAGCCGTGATTCTGCCTATAAACTGCAGTTTAGCCTTAAACGACTCAAAAAAACTATCTGAAAAAAAACGTCAACAGCTCTCAATTGACATTCAGCAACAAGCGGTTGCTTATGCAATTTGTCATGCGACTCCTGCAGAGATTGATGAGTTAAACATTTTGCAGGCGACCATGCTGGCTATGCAGCGCGCAATTCTTGAAGTTGCGCAACAGGTGACAGGCACGATTAAAGTGCTGGTAGACGGCAATCGCTGCCCTAAGGTTGATTTTATGTGTGAGGCGATTGTAAAAGGGGATGCAAAAGTTGCCGAAATCAGTGCCGCTTCTATTCTTGCTAAAGTTTATCGTGATCAACAAATGCTCGATTTAGACGTTTTACACCCTGAATATGGCTTTGCACAGCATAAAGGCTACCCAACAGCGAAACATTTAGCTGCAATTAAAGAGTTTGGCATGATTTCTGGTTATAGAAAATCATTCAAACCCGTTCGAGCGTTATTAAATCAAAATTAGCAGGCCTGCTAAGTTGCAAATTAAGGCGGTTAATTTATAGATTGAGCGTCTCCGTTATTCGATTTAGCACTTTGTTAAATCACTCACTTTCATAAATGGTAGGTTAGGTTTTTCAATGAGTACCATGTTAGAACAGATCGAAAAAACAGCTCAACTAAGTAAGAACAACCAAATGAGTCTGATGATATTTCAGGTTCAGTTTCCCCGAAACGGTTCTCACCCACCTTATTACGGCATGAATGTTTTTAAAGTTCGTGAGGTCTTGGAGGCACGAGCTTACGAGGTTTCGCCCATGCCAGACTCCAATCCTTTGATTGAAGGCATGATTGAATTACGCGGCGTCTATCTGCCCGTTATCGACCTTCCTAAATGGATGGGGTTTGATATGACTGATGAGGAGCGTGAAAAATCGATTATCATCGTCTCTGACTTTAGTCATAACTTTGTTGGATTGCGTGTTTCTTATATTCATGGGGTTGAAGAGAAGGATTGGGCGGAAATTCACCCTGCGGGTAACTATAAAGTTGACGTTAATACTAACCAGATTATTAACCACACATACTTATCTAATAGTGATGATTTGTGCTTTATTCTGGATATTGAAAAGTTATTGATTGAAGCGATGCCAACCATGGCTGAAAAGATATTTGCATCTGCAAAAACGGTTGATCAATCTACACATGTGTTTAGTGATGATATTTATAAACATACCATCTTGTTTGCTGAAGATAGCATGGCTATCCAAAAATATATGGGAATGGTGTTTGACCAACTCAATTTAACGTTTCTACCATTTGATAATGGACGCTTACTGCTCGATTATGTTGACTCATTAGAGAATCTGGATGAAATATCTATGATCTTTACCGATTTGGAGATGCCGGTCGCCTCTGGTCACACAGTTATCAAAGAGTTAAAAGCGAACAAGGTTACTCGTAATTTACCGATTATTGTTCACACCTCAATGACCAGTGAAAATAACAGTCGTCAAGTGCTTGATATGGGTGCGGATTATTTTATCGGAAAAGTCGATACAGATTTAATTGTGGATACGGTTGCCAAGGTTGACCATGTTTTATACGGAACGGCACTACCGGAAGTGAAAATCTAGGATAGGGTGTTTTGGGGCTGTTGAGTCCCATGTTTTCTATATGACTTTATTCTAGGCATAAAAAAAGCGCATGATCAGTTTCTTTCTTTGAAATCCGTTATAGTTCGCAAAGGTTTATAATTCAATTAGTTATATCATTTTATAGTTCGCTGTCTTCCGTTTAAATTCGTGTCAATACCGTAACTTTTACGGTATCATTTACGGTACCGAAGAAAAGGGCATGGAAATATGAAGCGTAAATTGACCGATCGAACTGTTAGGACCGCAAAGCCAAAAGAGAAGGCGTATAAACTTTCTGATGGTGGTGGGCTTTATTTGTACTTAACCAAATCCGGCGTTAAATCTTGGCGTTATGATTATTCTTTTGCCGGCAAACGGCAAACGCTTACCTTTGGCCTTTATCCAATAGTCGGCTTGGCTGACGCAAGGGATAAACACACAACGGCCATTTTTAACATTAAAAAAGGTATTGATCCAAAGATTGAAAACAACCCAACTCAAAAAAAGCTATTTAGCGAATACGCGTTTGAGTTACTAGATCGTTCAGAATCTAGAGAAATCACCAAAAAGAAAAAGCTCCAGCGTTTACGTAAATATTGTTTTACCCCCCTCGATAAAATCCCCGTTGAACAAATCTCTACCATAAACCTTTATGAAATTATCCGGCCTATACTCATAGATGGCAAAAACGAAACCGCCCGCGTTTTGGTTATTTACATGCGAGAGGTGTTTAGTTTTTTAAGGGCTCTGCACATTATTGAAACGAATCCGGCTAACGATCTAAAAGAAACCCTTGTTAAACCTTCCAAAACCAAGCAACCAAAACACATGCCGTTCACGACTGATACAAAAATCATTGGTGACTATCTTAAAGGCTTTGAAAAATACCAAGGCAATTACATTGTGCAGCAGGCCTTAATGTTTATGCCATTGGTTTTTCTTAGACCTAGAAATATTCGTGAATTACGTTGGTCGAGTATCGACTTTGAAAATAAAACGATTACTTATGTACCTGAAGAGATGAAAAAAGGGTGTTCGCATATTGTGCCTCTATCAATACAGGCCTTGGCAATTTTAAAAGCGGTTAAAGCCATCAACGGGGGTTATGAGTATGTTTTTACCACGGCAACCGGTGGCAAGGATGCCCCAATGGTAGAGAGCACACTTTCTACAGCCATGAACAGAACAATCAACCCTGAGACGAATGAGCCATTTGGCAAAGGGATTATGTCACCGCATGGCTGGAGACATACCGCAAGCACCTTGCTTAATGAAATGGGCTTTAATTCTGATGCTATTGAGGCTCAATTAGGGCACCAAAATAAAGACAGCATTAGAGCAACTTACAATAAGGCTCAATGGATGCCTGAAAGAACAAAAATGATGCAGTCATGGGCGGATTATTTGGACACTTTAAAAGGTAAAAATAACGTCATTATTTTAAGAAAACTGTCTGACAAGTAGTATACATGTACAAAAAACGGCGGGAAAAGTGGGGAAAGTGGGGAAAGTGGGGAAAGTGGGGAAAGTGGGGAAAGTGGGGAACCCCATTATTTATAAGGCCTAGAGCCTTCCCCACTTTCTTAATAAAAGTGGGGATTGTGGGGAATGCATAAAGTATTTATATATTATTAATAATAAAAAATTCTTTATGTATATAATATTAAATATATTTACAGTTTTGTAAACAAAGGTTAAATAATGCGGATTGAGTGGCGAAACAAGGCCCGTAAGCAGCTTAAAAAATTAAAAGACAGGGCAACCATTAAACGTATTTTAGATGCCGTTGAACGTCTGGAACTTGAACCTTCCAATTTAGATATAAAGGCTTTGTCTGGCCATGAATACAGTCACCGGTTAAGAGTTGGTAATTACCGTGTACTTTTGAATATTGATGAAGTCATTGAGGTGGCTTTTGTAGAAGAGGTGAAAAAACGAGATGATCGCACATACTAACGTACAAATTATTGAACAAGGCGGCGCGCCAGCGTTTGCCGTTTTGCCTATTGAAGACTATGAGCGTCTTAAACATAGAGAAGATGGTAAACGGCATACGTTACCGCATGAAGTGGTAAAGCTGAATACCTTAGAAGGGTATTCACTGCTTAAAGCTTGGCGTGTTTATTTGGGGTTGTCACAAGCAGAGTTAGCAGAAAAGGCCGGTAGTACTCAGTCACAAATTGCCAACTTTGAAAACGACAAAACCATACCAAGAGCCGATACTTTATTAAGGCTCTCCAATGGGCTTGGGGTTAGTGCTGATCTACTCTTTGACTATGACGAAGATTAATCTCAAGTAGATAATTAAAAGAATAAAATTGGTGCGGCCTAGAACGGCCATTCGAAAAAGGGCATATCCACCCTCTGACCGCACCACCCTATTTGACGAATTGGATAGTGAAGCCTGGGAGGGTGGATGTTATGTATCTTCAGACTTGGAATAGTGCTAAAAGTATTTTGCCAAAATGGGAAGCGCTAACCGGGCAAAGTTTATCAATAGATAATTTGATTAATCTATTTCATGAAGATGAAATGGATTTGTATTTTTACGAAAAATCTCAAGTTCTGTGTGATTATGATTGGCAGTTTTTGGCCTATAGAGATTACTTAGCTGAATGCGAGGTAGATGGAACTAAACCTGTTAGCCGTTCTGAGTATTTAAAAAATTTCCCCCAATTTGATACTCTTGATAATTTTTATACAGAAGTAAATAAATTTGGAAACTCTATTGAGTTACCTATTTACCACGCTATTAATGAAATTGTATATCGTGACTTTGAAGAAAAGTTTTTTTGTATGTCAGTTTTAGAGAAAGGTGCATGCTTTGATCAGTTCGATGAAACTAACCATAGTTCTTTTCCTATAGAATTGTTTACTGAATCACAGTATGGTGGAGCTGTAAAAGGTTATGAATTATCTTTAGATAATGTTTTTTTTCATATAGATGATCTAACAAGATTTGAAAAAAATCGGCAACAAAGTTTTTTAGAAATTAATGAACCTGTATCAACAGAATCCAATACAAACTCAAAAGTTACTTTTGAAGAGCTTTACCCAGGAGCGGGAAGTGCTAAAGGTGATAATAAAATTTACGTTGTGCCTGTGCTTAGGTCTTTTGTGAATGAATATAAACGTAGACCATCTGCTAGAGAGCTGTGGACATACTTAGTTAACCATGTGGAAGGTAAATCCAGATTTAAAGTCGATGAACAAACGAAAGAAATTGAAGGTTTTGGTAATGACAGCGGTAAACCATTTACCATAAATACCTTACAAAAAAGTCTTGATAGATGGAATAAAACTGAATAAATTTTAGGATAACCCCTAAATTTTTATAATCAAATCTTCACTCTGCCCATATCACCCCGTATCACCCCTTATATATAATCTAAAGAATAATCCTCTTAAAATCATCCGCAAGCCAGCACGAGCCTTAATGCACTGGCCAGTTCTTCTATAAATTGCGGAGATAGCATCATGCACAATCACGATTACCATCAGTCTATTCTTAGACTCCCGGGCCTTGAAAAAAAGACCGGTCTAAAAAAAACCTCTATCTATAAATTAATCAAAGACGGAACCTTTCCGGCTCCAGTTCGCTTAACGGATCGTGCTGTTGGTTGGTACGAACATGAAGTGAATAATTGGTTATCTGGTCGTCAAAGAGCTGAACTTTAATCACGGCTAATCACAGCACCTAATGCAACTGAGCTCTTTATGAAGTTAGGCGCTTTATTCTCTAGAAAATAGCACGAAACCAACTAATTAGAATTGAGAAAATAATGACATCAAAAACAAACAGTAAAAAAACAGATATAGACCTAAAAGACTTTAACGCTGCAATTGAAAGCAAAAAAGCGGCTAATCAAAAGTTAAGTTTATTTAGTGAGGAGCGTAATAAACACCTCGCTCAAAAACAGGCTTTTGAAGCTGAAATAAATCAAATTGAAGACCGCTTGAATAATGGAATCAATAAAGATTTAGAAACCGCAATGGATACCGAAAACCCCATTAAAACATTCGATTTACTTGCTAAAGAGGAGGCTGAATTGAAGGTTCGTTTAGACTTTGTGCGCAAAGCAATAAAGGCAATCGAATCACACCCAATATTAGCATCGGGAATACAGGAAGAATTGAAAAGCAATGTAAGTGCTTATACGTCATCAGCTTATAAAAAATCTTATGACGCATTGGAGCAGGAGTTACTAAAAGCCATTCCTTTTGTTGTTCAAATGTTTGCACTGTATACAAAATACGATGGTCACTACGCTTCTTTCTATAAAGGATCTCTAACGGAGGCTGGAAGGAATGGTTTTAAAGAGTTTATGAGCCGTTTTTTTGACGAATATCAATTGTCATACGCCCAAGAAAATGATCTAAAAACATCGGATCTTTACGCCGGTCATTTCATAAAAGAGCTAGCTAAACAGCACCCTTTCATTGATCAGATTGAGTCCGTGAAATAAGCCGAATCTGTTTATTATCTTAATAAACCCCAGCCGATGGAGTCGTTTCTTAGAATGCCGTTCGCTGTCTGGGGTGGTAGGCAACCTTTTTTTTAAAGTGGGCACGCCAAAGTGACAATTTATCAGGAATTAAACATGAAAACGAACATAAACCACTTGCATTCATTCGCAACAGTGAGTAATAATAAAAGCCTAACTAAAAACCACGAGAGACAGCGCAAAGTCTCAAACACTGCTTTTTTTGTGTCTAAAATTCAGCAGGCCTGCAACTTACTAAATGGTTGCACGCTTGATTTAGGCATAAAAAACGAAGTCCATATTCTAAAATCTGGACGGGTTAAAGCGCAAAATACAAGACCCGTTTATTCGGGGAATATGTGCAATCGTCTCGTGGCGATTAGTGATACCCGTCCACCTGAAATAAAAACAGGTGGGCAAATACTACTAAAACCACGAGGAGGGCACCCCATGCCTTTAAACACGTCTAAACGTGCCATTATTCGCACGATTCAAACTGTACACACTCAAAACGGCATTATCGCCACTATTCACACTCGCTACAACCAAAAAGCTGTTATAGGTTGCGTGTTTTCGTCTGTTAAACACCTTCAAAGCTTTATGCAATCTCAAGGTTTAAGTCTTGATCTACTGGGAGGGCGTGCGTAATGAATACTATTCTTCCGGCTCTTCAGGCTATTAATTTTAATGAGTTAGATGCAAAGTCGTTATCGAATACGACTTTAACAGCGCAGGATTTGCAAAACCTAAACCAGCTCAATCAGCACACAAAGAACTATTTAGATTCTCGCCCTTATCAATTGGCGTGCATTGCTAAAGCTATGCAAGTTGCTCTTCAGGATGAGGACATTGGTTCTTTTGACAAACAAAGCATCTTGTCGATGGCTTATTTTTTTGAAGACGAGATGAATGCTTTATCTAATGTTTTTTCATTACGTGAACGCGTTTTGTTTAACTTGGAAGAGTCAGGTAATCAACGATTTAATAATTTGAATAGTGGAGCTGAACAATGAAATCTAATTTAATGAAATTTGCCAAACTGTACACACCTGAATTTGTTGAAAGAGTTATTTCAAGTAAGGTCACATTAGACTTAACGCCTGGTGAATATGAAAAAGCAAAAGAACTTACCTTAATGGCCGATTCTATGGCCAAGTCAGAACTAGCCGATTTAAGTGAGTTTGCATTAACGATGTTTACCGCTTCACAAGAAGAGAGCACGGGCTATTTTGATCAAAGACTAGCCGGCAATATGAGCTTGGTAATGCATGAGCGGTTAAACGACGCTAATGAATTGTTATTACTTGCGAGTGATATGAGCGGTGCTTTACGTGATTATGATTTATCTAAACTGGCAAAAGGCAGTTTTACTGCTTCTAATTCAGAAGCCGATAGCAAGCCGAAAAAGGATTAAGTGTATGAGCCAGATCATTGATAAACATGATAATTCTTACAAAAAATTAAAGGCTAACGTAGAGCATGTGACCGGGTTTGTATTGCCAGAAGCGGAACCACAAATTGGTAAGCAATTTACAATTCCATTGCCTAATATGGACGTACAACCTGAAAAAGACAGTTATGCGGTATGTGCTTATTTTGGGAATGGTGAGGTTTACATTAAGTCCATGGTTAAAGAAGACCCCGCCTCTCGTCTTAAAGACGAATATCATTTTGGTGGTGCCTATACCGATATTAATCATTACAAAGAGATAGCCGACAGAAAGAGAAGAAAAGAGCAGGCTGCACGAGCTTTAAAACTTTATGAAGGTGGTGAGTTAATCGACTTAACCGGCCATGCGGTTTTGGCAAAGTTAGGATTCTATAATTTTCCGCATTCAGGATTTAACGGAAACCACCCGGACTACCTACCTTGTGGTGAGATGACTTTTGGTGAGCTTAAATCTAATGGCGAAATGCTTTTACAGGCCTTTATGACTTACGCCGATCATGATGGTTTTTTGAATGTTGATAATCAGAATGCGGAAATAACAGTGATAAGAGTTCACTCTTTAGATAACACCGCAGAAAGCCAGCACAACTTAGAAATTAAGCCTTCATTTCATATTCACCAACTTCACTTTGGGATGCCGTTTATTTGGACGGTTGGTTTAAAAAATGCACTTACCTTAAAACGAGATTTTGCAGGATTTTCAATCATTGAAGCTTACTCGCTAGAGCACCTTTTCGAGGCCATGAAGTCTGATAAGTTTAAAAACTCTCTATGCGGACAAAATCATTTTGTTGGCTTAATGAGTGCCGAATTAAAAGCTCTTAATAGTTTAGATGAAAATTCAAATTCAAATAAAGTGCTTGCTGAAGTTATAGGTTCAAAATTAAAAGGTGTCAGCCAGTTTGAAATTGGAAGGGGGTTACATGAATGAAAAGCATGAGCCCATTGATCTAGCCATGATGTGTCAAATGCTGGATTTTATTTCAGCTGATAGACCAAGGGATGATTGGGCAGCTTTGTTAATGTCGGCAAAATCTGAATTTGGTGATCAGGCTAAAACAGTTATGCAGGCCTGGAGCTCAAAAGCGGATAACTACGATCGCTTAGCTTTTAATAGTACTTGGAAAAGTATCAAAGCCGGTGGCGGTATAACGATTGCAACCTTGATACAAACAGCTAAAGACAGCGGCTATCAATTTAAAAGCATTTCAAAGACTGATAGAAATAGATTGGCCAAAGAACAGGGTGAAAGAAAACGGTTAAGGCTTGAAGCTGAGAAACGTGAAGAGCAGGATACCGCGCTACGACAAAAAGAGGCGGCTATTTTTGCGAGCGAATTTATAAAAAACCGGGCGGCTAAGGTAAACCCTAACCACCCATATTTTATAAAAAAGCATTTAGCCAATGCGATAAAAGAACTTGGTGCCACAAGCTATCTTTATCAATACTACCAATCGATTATTGTCCCATTGTATCAGTTTGATGAATTCGGAAAAATTAACATTTGTAGTCTTCAGTATATTGATGAAGGCGGCCGTAAGATTTTTTTAAAAGGTGGTAAAACCAAGGGGGCATTTTTTCCGCTGCGCTTTGATGGTTACATTTTCTCTATTGTGATTTGTGAGGGTTTGGCCACGGCGATGACATACGCGCTCTACTATGATCAGCTTTCTGAAATCGTGGTGGCGTTTAATGCCAAAAATTTAAAGCATGTAGCCAGATCATTTAAAAACCTTTACCCAAAAGCAAGAATCATAATTGCGGGTGACAATGATGTTCAAACCGAAATTAAGACCGGTATTAATCCCGGTGTAAAAGCGGCTCAACAAGCGGCTATTGCCGTGGATGCAGAGTTAAGTATTCCCGTATTTAATGATGGTGAATTCGGTACCGATTGGAACGATAGATTTGTTTTAGATTCTATGCAGCAAGAGGGTAGCAGCCATGGTTAATTCTGATAAAAAACAAACGGATTTAGCCGCTAACCGGTTAGCTAAAAAAGCCGATCTAGCGGCAAATAATACCAACTTAGATTTAAAGCTTCCTGATGGATTTAAGGCAGGTGCAAAGGGGTTGGATTATTACGATCCCTTTGCAGATGAGCCCGTTCCTTACTATGTTTCATCATGGATTGACGTAACAGGTAGAACATGTGATGAAAAGGGAAATAGTCACGGCCGCATATTAGAGTTTAAAGACACGAACGGTAAGAAAAAACGCTGGGTGATGCCAATGGCTTTGTTAGCGGGTAGGGGGGATGATTTATTTAGAACGCTCTTAGATATGGGAATGCTCATAAACCGAAAGCAAAAAGCGAAAGACTTGTTTGCTGAATATATTCAAACCTGTACCGAACGCCCGCTTTCAATTTGCGTTTCTAAGCCCGGTTGGTTTGACGGGTGTTATGTGATGCCCAATAGAACCATTGGCAGTAGTGAAAAAAATATTGTTCTTCAAACAGAGGAAGTAACAGATCTAGGTTTTTCAAGTCTAGGTTCACATTATGAATGGCGTGATCAGATTGCAGGTTTTGCAAAGGGAAACAGCCGTTTATCATTTGGTATTAGTGCCGCGTTTGCTGCGCCATTACTTTCACTTTTTGGGATTGAAGGAGGTGGCTTTCATTTTAGGGGTATCTCTTCCAAAGGGAAAACATTAATGCTTAATGTTGCGGGTTCAGTTTGGGGTAGTCATGACCGATTAAGGAAGTGGCGTGCTACGTCAAATGGTTTAGAAAGAACAGCGGAAATGCATAATCATAGCTTGTTATTACTTGATGAAGTTGGGGAAATGAAACCGGCTGATATCGGTGAGACCGTATACATGCTTGCTGATGGAATGGGTCGCGACAGAATGAATCAGACGAGAACAAAAACTTGGAATCTGTTATTTCTTTCAACTGGTGAGATTACATTAAAAACCGCGATGGAAGAGGCCGGAAAAAAAGTAAGGGCGGGACAAGAGGTCAGAATGGTAGACATTCCAATTGATGTAGGCAAGGGACTAGGGCTGTTTGATGTTTTATCTGATAAGTTCAAGTCGTCCAGTGTTGGCAAAGAAGTGCTAAAGGAATCTTCAAAAAATCAGGCCGAACATATTAAAAACATGACCAAAAAATATTATGGATCTGTTGGCCCAATGTTTTTAGATCTGTTTATTCAAAAGCGTGAACAGGCCGATAATTTTATAAAAGAGACTCAAGAAGTTTTCATTAAAGAAAATTTACCGGATAAAGCAGATTCACAAGTGGGTCGTGTATTAAATCGATTTGCGTTTATTGCTGCGGTGGGTGAATTAGCGACAAGCTTCGGTTTGACAGGTTGGGAACCATTAGAGGCATACACCGGTACCCAATCTTGCTTTCAAGCATGGCTCAATAACTTGGTTAACCATGATGATTCACAAGAAGTCTTTGAAGCTTTGAGGACGGTTAGATTGTTTCTGGCTCAATTTAATAGCGGTCATTTTGAAGATTTGGATATTACAGAAGATCGCAGACCCAGACCAATGACGCCAGCCTATGGCTATAAGGGCGGGGTTGGTCAGGGTGAAAAGTTTCATTATGTTTACTACATTGACCCTAGTGTTTTTGTATCGGTCGTTTGTAAGGGGCTTGATTACAAAACAGCGTTGACAGCATTAAAAGACAAGGGTTTTTTGAAGCTTGAGCCTAATGGAAAGAATCCACCACGCGAAAAACACAAGATCCACAAGGAAAACAAGGACGGACAGACCCCTAGATGCTATGCAATCTTGTCCACTCTTTTAGATTCTGATTACATATGATTTTTAATTTACGTCATAAAAACGCGGCGGCAACTTTTTGCCAATGGATATTATCTCGCGTAAATTTTTACAAAATTCATAGGGGTCCCTAGCACATTTAACCCCTAGCGGGTGCGTAGAGGCGCGGTTTTCCGCTAGGTTTAAAGTAAAAAATATAGGCAACCTAGTAGTAAAAGCAACTGAAATATCATATTGGTGCAAGGTTGAACAGCTTTAATCCAGACAAATAAACAAATCTAGTCATAAGGACTTTTAGAATGAGAACAATGAATTATCAATACAAAGAACCTGAGAAGCCTAAACAAATTATTGGACTTAGTGGAAAGCCGTTAAGCTCCTCTTATGAAGCGGCAAGCACCGGTTCACGTCTTGGAAGTTGGGGCGGTAATGATATAAGCCCAAATGGAACAGATGCTTCAGAGCTTGCACGCTTGCGTAACCGATCAAGAGACATGGAGCGAAACACGCCTTGGACCAATCGGGCATTTTGTGTTGATGTCGCTAATGAGATCGGTACTGGTATCGTGCCTAAACCCAATACACCCAATAAAGAATTCAATTCCGAATTAAAAGAGCTTTGGGGGGACTGGCAAATTCATGCTGATGCGGACGGCGTTTTAAGTGCTTATGGTTTGCAAGCTTTAGCGGCTCGTTCACGTCGTGAAAGTGGGGAAGTATTTATTCGCATTCGTCAACGTCGAAATAGTGACGGCTTACCGTGTCCTGTTCAGTTTCAAATAATTGAGGCTGATCACTGTCCTGCAAGTCTCAACAAAACACAATCAAATGGTAATAAAGTAAAAAGCGGCATTGAATTTAATGCCATTGGCAAAGTCGTGGCATATTGGTTTTTTAAAAACCATCCATCTGACGGCGGTAATTTAGCGGATATGGTTCGGGTTCCCGCTGAGCAGGTTATTCACCATTTCATCCCTCTTAGAGCGGGACAAATTCGAGGCCGTCCCGTTGGCGTTCAAGCTTTTGTCAAAGCGTACACCTATGATAAATACGATGATGCCGAACTAGTCCGCAAAGAAACACGAGCCCACTTTACCGGTGTGATTGAACGCCCTGATTATGACGATGATGATTATAAGTTTGACCCAATTTCAGGTGATCCGATCGGGGATGACGTAATGGTTCCGGCTATGAATATGGAACCGGGCACTTTTCCTAGTTTGCTACCAGGCGAAAATATAAACCTCTTTGATGGTGACAAGGCCGGTTCAAATGATATGGACTTTGCTAGAAGACAACTTTTGGCTATATCGGCTGGTTATGGTGTCCCTTATGAATTGCTGACAGGCGACTACAGCAAAATAAATGACCGTATGTGGCGTGGCATTATGAACCAATACCGCCGGGAGTTAGAGCAGGCAATTGAGCTTTATACCATTCAGCAAATTTGCCGCCGTATGTGGTATGCCTTTGTTGATAGTGCTGTTTTAGGTGGAGTGGTCCGAGTTCCATTTGATTATTCAAAAAAGCCGTTTGCCTATAAACGTGCAGAACATCAACCCCAATCATGGCCTTATATTCATCCGCTGCAAGATATTAAAGCGCTTCAGCTTTCTAAAGAAGAGGGCTTTGAATCACGTCAGGGAATTATGGCCCGTCGTGGAAGAGATGCCGAGCAGGTTGATAAAGAAAGGTCTGAAGATGCTAAACGAGAAAAGGAATTAGGACTTTCAACCGAGTAAACCGATCTTAATATTGAGTTTATCCGCTTTAATTTAGCCATAAAGACCCACTTTTAATAGAGTGGGTTTTTTTATATCCCAAAAATCCCAATCATTTCCCACTTATGGGATTTCTCTAAGGCCTATAAATAAAGGCTTTCCCCAGTTTTCCCACTTTTCCCATTAATAAATATATCTGTTTTGTTTTAATCAAAATATATAACTTAATAAAACACTCATATTTGCACTCCAGACATCCATTTTCTGGCAAAAAGGCTGAAGAAGGTAAAACGCTATTTATGATTGGTTGATCAGCTGAGGCCGGTTATGTAAGTTAGCAGGCCTGCCGATTGATTGAGGAGCTTAATGAATTCCAATAGATCAAAAATTTGCGCGAGATATTCACCTTTTGGCAAAAAAGGGGAAGTCGGTAAATTGGTTTTTTTTCTTTGGCCAAAGAATTAAATCGGGTCAGGCCTTTTAAATTGGTTGGCTAATGGTTGAGATGGGTAAGGCTGGTTTGCACGTTGCAAATAGTTTAGCTAGATAGGCCTGTTAGCATATTAGTAGGTTATTAAGATTTGGATTAAGGTTAGCTGGTTTTAGGTATTAAATAACGGTTTACGGTATCGTTTGCGGTATCGAAATTGATTGTGGATCTAAAACCCCTTTGTTTACAGTTACTTAGGGCATAAAAAAAGCGCATGATCAGTGCGCTTTTTTAACTCTAGAGCGTCAATATTAACGTTGACGAGCTTTAAATCTAGGGTTAGTTTTGTTGATTACGTACACTTTACCGCGACGCTTAACAACTTGACAGTCTTTATGACGAGTTTTTGCAGATTTTAATGATGATAAGATTTTCATTATTTTATTCCATAATTATGGTCGGCTCCTCAAAAGAACCGATTAGTTTTAGTTCAAATTTGACGCGGCGTATGTTACTGATAATTAAGCCGCTTGTCTAGTTTAATTACGTTAAAAGGTTAAAAAACTACCATATTTAGTACTATCAGCCGCAGTTTTCTCTCTTGAACACCTTATCTAGTGTGTATTTAAACCACAATTCAAACCATTCAAAGCCCTCATTCAGTATAATTCCTACACTTTAATAAGACTGACCCTAGTTTAGGAACTGACCCATGTCCGCCAAAAAAAATGCCTCAAAAAAACTGACTGTGGACTTAGTAATGGGAGAAGACTCAACGCTTGCTCAATATGTGCCGGGTTATCAGCCAAGACAAGCGCAGTTGGATATGGCTCACGAAGTCATGTCACTCATTGAAGAAGAGTCGACGTTGCTAGCCGAGGCAGGAACAGGGACCGGTAAAACCTTTGCTTATTTAGTTCCAGCTCTGCTTTCGGGTAAAAAAATCATTGTTTCTACCGCGACCAAAACCTTGCAAGAGCAACTGATTCAAAAAGACTTACCGCTGTTGTTAAAGGCGTGCGGGGTTAAAGGTAAGGCCCGTTTATTGAAAGGGCGTGACAATTATCTGTGTCCACAGCGCCTTGAACTCACGGAAACCTCAGAGCAACATAGTAAAGAAGATTGGAAAAAACTCGCTGAAATTCGCCACTGGTCTGAGCGTACAAAACAGGGTGACCGTGCGGAACTTGAGAGTGTTTCTGAAAATGATCTGATTTGGCGCAAGGTCACGTCCAGATTAGAGTTTTGCCAAGCGGCGGGTTGTCAGTCGGAATCCGGTTGTTTTTACCCGATTGTTAAAGAGCGCGCAGCCGAAGCTCAAGTATTGGTGGTTAACCATCATCTATTTTGTGCTGATCTAGCTTTACGCGAACAAGGGTTTGGGGAGTTGTTGCCCGATGCAGACATCTATATTTTCGATGAAGCACATCAGCTCCCTGATATTGCTGCCCAATTTTTGGGTTTCTCTATTACTCGAGGGCAACTCGAAGAGTTAGTACGCGATATTCGTCAAGCTCAAAAGCAAGAGTCTCCTGACAGTCAATCGATTGCTGATTTAGCAGCCAAGTTTGAACAGCAACTTAAAGTGCTTAATGAGATATTTGGTAAGTGGGACAAGCGTTGGACTTGGGAGCAGCTTGAAACAGACAAACCGTTTAATGAAGCCATTAAGACACTGCGTAATTTACTTGGCTTTTTGGTGGAAAGCCTTAAAGAGATTACTGAACGAGGCAAACAGATTAGCGCTGTTTATAAGCGTGCTAAAGACTTTGAGTCACAATTTACTGAATGGATGATGCAAACCTCAGAAAACAAAATTCGTTGGGTTGAATCCTCCCAAGCCCGATTTAAATTTAACTTAACTCCGTTAAGCGTGGCCGCACCTTTTAGTCGGCAACGTGAAGAGATTGGTGGTGCTTGGTTATTTACGTCCGCAACGTTAAGTGTGCGTGATAATTTTGACTATTTTGCCCATCGTTTAGGGTTAGGTGATGCTAAAACCAGTCGTTGGCCAAGTCCGTTTGATTACCAAAAACAAGGGGTTATTTATCACCCCGTGGGCTTGCCGGAACCGAGAAATCCAGACTACATCAAAATATGTTTACGTGCGGCTTGGCCTTTGTTAAAAGCTAGTAAAGGTCGTGCTTTTATGTTGTTTACTAGCCACCGAGCTTTGCAAGAGGCGCATGCCATTTTGAAACAACACTGGCACGGTAAATTATTAGTGCAAGGCGAGCAACCAAAATTAACCCTACTCGCGGAGTTTAAAAAACAGGATGATGTGATTTTGTTAGGCACCAGTAGTTTCTGGGAGGGCGTTGATGTGAAAGGGGAAGATTTACAATTGGTCATTATCGATCGTATTCCATTTGCACCGCCAGATGATCCTATTGTGAAAGCGCGAGAAGCTTTTCTGAAAGAGAAAGGACTTAATGGATTTGTACATTTTCAGCTTCCAGAAGCGGTCATGGCGATGAAGCAGGGTGCAGGCAGATTGATTCGTGATGTGACCGATACGGGGGTTTTAATGTTGTGTGACCCGCGTTTAAGCACTAAACAGTATGGGTCGGTGATTCGCGCCAGCTTACCGAATTTTCCATGGGTTTACGACGCTGAACAGGCGATTAAAAAACTCACCGTTGCTAATACCTCAGACCAATCAGTAAAAGCTGAAACACCAATAAAAGATGCATAAACCTTACAGCACTTTTATAGCCTCTGCTGTTCAGTTGGTTAAGGAGTGCTTGCCTTGCAAACGATTAAAATTTACTATCAACTCACTCATTAAGACTTAAATTAAGAAATCCGTTTATGAAAACTATTTTAGCAATTGAAACCTCCACGGCAGCTTGCTCGGTTGCTCTACTTCACCAAGGGCAAATGTTTCATATATTTGAAATG
>JGI997J19993_1000251_pt1 | contig 18011 bp, 16 predicted proteins | sample Etolagbewater25m_FD_19993 | JGI IMG/M metagenome (IMG submission 19993)
TTCTTAGGCTCACTACCTCTCGACAAACGAATTCGTGAAGAAGCCGACAGTGGCAAACCGACGGTTACGGCTGAACCCAACAGTGCGATTGCTAATAAATATCGCCATATGGCACACCAAATCAGCGCCAAAATTGGTGTTAAAAAACGTAACTACACCAATCTATTCCCAAAAATTGAAATTCAAAACAACTAAGCATTGCTCAAAAGCAGCAGGCCTGCTAAAAGCAAAAAACACGCTATTTGCGTGCTTTTTTGCTTTTAAAACTTTAACTTGGTTAAGTGATCAGTCAGCTTGTTTAGATTGAATATGAAACAACTGATCAAAATTAGCCACTTTTAAAATTTCCATCACCGACTCCCCCACATTGGTAATAATCACCCTCTCACGATCACCGCCCGTTCGATCGCGCAAAAGAAGCAACATCCCCAACGATGAACTGTCCATATATGTCGCCTCACTCATATCGATAATAAAAACATTATCCGCCTGCGACAGGTAAGGCTTATAAGAGTCATTAAAAGCCTCGTAACAACCAATATCAAAACTCCCCAACAGGGAAATGGTCACGACTTTGTCATCCACTTGAACTTTAACACCCACAATAAAAACCTTGATTAATCAGTAAAAACAACAGTCAATTATACGTAACCTGGCTACTTTAATGCAACCAGACACACCATGCAAACACACAAAGGGAGTCTACACAATTTATTTTATGCAAACCCCCTGTAAAACCACGGTTAACTCACTAAATCCAAGCCGATAAATAGCAACATTTATACACACCAGTCAATGCAAAATGGCTATAATAACCGGTCAAATTTTAACAATATTTAACCCGCAGCCCTGTTTAAGACTCAGCCGTTTTAAGGCCTAACAAGACTCTAAACAGATTCAAACTTTTGATAAAAACTGATCACGGATTCATTAAACAATGTCTGAAAACTTACGTCCTGTCGCCACAGCACCCAGAAAAATTTTAATCACCAGTGCACTTCCCTATGCAAACGGCCCAATTCACCTGGGACATCTGGTTGAATATATTCAAACAGACATTTGGTCACGTTTTCAAAAAATGCGCGGCAACGAGTGCATCTATGTGTGCGCAGACGATGCGCACGGCACGCCAATTATGTTGCGCGCCGAAGCAGAAGGCATTACCCCAGAGCAGTTAATTGCCAAATCTTCTGAAGAGCATCAAGCAGATTTTGCAGGGTTTAACGTTAACTTTGACCACTACCACAGCACCAATTCGCCTGAGAACAAACACTTTGCTGAGTACATCTACAATCAACTCAATGAAAAAGGCTACATTTCTCGTAAAACCATCACCCAGTCATACGACCCTGAAAAAGCCATGTTTCTGCCTGACCGTTTTGTAAAAGGGACTTGCCCGAAGTGTAAGGCTGAAGATCAATATGGCGACAACTGCGAAGTCTGTGGCGCCACTTACAGCCCAACCGAACTAATTAATCCAAAGTCAGCCGTGTCCGGTGCCACCCCTATCGAAAAAGAGACTGACCATCTGTTCTTTGAACTGGGTCAGTTTGAAGGCATGTTAAAAGAGTGGACTCGTGCCGGTCACTTGCAAGATCAAATTGCCAATAAATTAGATGAGTGGCTAGAGTCAGGCCTGCGCGGCTGGGATATCTCTCGTGATGCGCCCTATTTTGGCTTTGAAATCCCGGGTGAAAAAGACAAGTATTTTTATGTGTGGTTGGATGCGCCTATCGGTTATATGTCGAGCTTTAAAGCCTATTGCGATAAAACCGGTACCGATTTTGACGCTTACTGGGCAAAAGACTCTAAAGCCGAGCTGTATCACTTTATTGGTAAAGACATTATCAACTTCCATGCCCTATTCTGGCCTGCGATGTTAGACGGTGCGGGCTTTAGAACACCCGATGCAATTTTTGCCCACGGTTTTTTAACCGTCGATGGTCAAAAAATGTCAAAGTCTCGTGGTACCTTTATTATGGCCAAGACGTATCTAGAGCACTTAAACCCAGAATACTTACGATACTATTACGCTGCCAAACTCAGCAGCCGGATTGACGACATTGACCTTAACCTGGAGGATTTTGCCCAACGTGTAAACTCTGACCTAGTCGGTAAAGTCGTGAACATCGCCAGCCGTTGTGCGGGGTTTGTCGTCAAACAGTTTGATGGAAAATTAAGTACCGAATGGTCCACCGAGGCACAAACCTTATACACCAGCTTTGCGGCCGAATCTGAGATGATCGCCAACCTTTACGAAAATCGTGATTACGGACAAGCCATGCGTGAAATTATGGCGTTGGCCGACCGTGCGAATGAGTACATCGCTGAAACAGCTCCTTGGGTATTAGCCAAAGAGGAAGGCAAACAAGCTGAACTGCATGAATCAGTGAGCGTGGGCATTAACCTATTCCGAGTTTTAATGACTTATTTAGCCCCCGTCATTCCAGCTACCGCGGACAAAGCGAAAGCATTTTTGCAACTCGACAATTGGGCTTGGACAGATGTTCAACACCCCCTTATGGGACATGAAATCACTAAGTTTAAAGCTTTGCTAACCCGTTTAGAAACCGCCTCTATCGACAAGATGGTTGAAGCCTCAGCCAGCTCTTTAGGTAATCATTCTGCGGCACCCGATGGTAAAAAAGCCGACACCAAACCCAAGAAAAACAAACAGGCAGGTTCTGAAAAAGCAGCGTCTGATAAGCCAGAATTTGACCCTTTAGCACCTGAAATCTCCATTGATGACTTTGCTAAAATTGATTTGCGCATTGCCAAAATCGTTAACGCAGAAGCCGTTCCTGAAGCCAATAAACTCCTCAAACTCACACTGGATATTGGTTTTGAACAACGCCAAGTGTTTGCAGGCATTAAATCGGCTTACGAGCCAGAAGATTTAATTGGCAAACTCACGGTCATGGTTGCCAACTTAGCGCCACGTAAAATGCGTTTTGGTTTATCAGAAGGCATGGTGTTGGCGGCGGGCCCTGGCGGAAGTGATTTATATGTACTGTCACCAGATGACGGTGCCAAACCGGGTATGCGCGTAAAATAGAACGAATACCTTATTTAACTTAAGCATCTAAGAGATAAATACTCATGCAAGAGTACATACTAATCCTAATCAGCACGGTGCTGGTTAATAACTTTGTTTTAGTGAAGTTTTTAGGCTTGTGCCCTTTTATGGGTGTGTCCAAAAAAACTGACGCGGCACTGGGAATGGGATTAGCCACTACGTTTGTTATGACGCTCTCTTCGGTGCTCAGTTACATTATTTACACCTACCTTCTTCACCCTTTTGGTCTCGAATACCTGCAAACCATTGGCTTTATTTTAGCGATTGCCGCAGTGGTGGGCTTTACCGAAATGGCCATTCATAAAACCAGCCCTTCTCTGTATCAAGTACTGGGTATTTACCTGCCGCTCATCACTACCAACTGCGCCGTATTGGGTGTTGCCTTGTTAAATGTAGGTGAGAAAAACGACTTTATTGAATCCGCAGTTTACGGTTTTGGGGCCGCGGTTGGCTTTACCTTGGTGATGGTGCTCTTCGCCTCCATCCGAGAAAGAGTAGACGCATCTGATGTGCCGGTTCCGTTCCGTGGTGCGCCCATTGCCTTAATTACCGCAGGCCTGATGTCCATGGCCTTTATGGGCTTTGGTGGGTTAGTTTAATGATTGAAGCCGTATTAATTTTCTTAGGACTGGCGATTCTATTTGGTCTGCTACTGGGCTATGCCTCAATTCGCTTTAAGGTCGAAGGCAACCCGATGGCTGAACAGATTGATAAAATTCTGCCGCAAACCCAGTGCGGTCAGTGTGGTTTCCCTGGCTGTAAACCCTATGCAGAAGCACTCGCCAATGGCGAAACCGAAGTTAACTTATGCATCCCAGGTGGCAATGAAGTGATGATTAAAATCTCTGAAATTACCGGCCTAGAACCTAAGGAGATGGATGAAGCCGCCGCAGAAGCCAAACCCAAGGAGACCGCTTACATCAATGAAGACCTGTGTATTGGGTGTGTACTGTGTATTAAGGAATGTCCGGTAGACGCTATTTTAGGGGCCACCAAACTCATGCACACCGTCATTCAACAAGAGTGCACAGGTTGTGAAAAGTGTGTCCCTGTCTGTCCAGTTGATTGCATTGAAATGCTGCCAGAAAATGTCACCCCCAAAAACTGGAAGTGGCCAGAACCCGTTGTGGTTGAAAAGGCGTCTAAATGAGTTTGTTAAGACCCGTTATTGAAAAAATTGCCAAGATATATCCAATGGCTAAACGCTATCTGCATGCATTTCATGGCGGTGTGTTTCCGCAATACAACAAAGAACTCTCTGCCAATCAGCCGGTTCGTGAACAAATCATTCCAACCAAACTCATTCTGCCACTTCAGCAACAAGTCGGCTTACCAGCCGAGGTGCTCGTTAAGGTTGGGGAGAGTGTTAAAAAGAATCAGTTACTAGCACAATCGCCTAAAGACCCCAAAAAAGCGTTGGTTGTTCCTGTTCACGCACCCACATCCGGTGTTATCAGAGCGATTGAACCCGCCACCTTAGCACACCCTTCCGGCTTACAAGATATGGCGATTATCCTTGAACCCGATGGTAAAAACACCACTATCGACAACGCGCTCAAGGTTTCCAAGCAAACGATCGAAACGCCAGACCAACTGAAAGACATTCTATTCCATGCCGGCATTATCGGTATGGGTGGCGCGGGTTTTCCAACCTACGCCAAAATTCCCAGCAGGCCTGGTCAAATTCACACACTGTTAATCAATGGCGCCGAATGTGAACCGTTTATTACCTGTGACGACCTGCTTATGCAAACGCATGCCTATGAAATTGTTCAAGGTGCTCTTATTACCGCAAACGCGCTCGGCTCTAGCAAAATAATTTGTGGCATAGAAAGTAATAAACCCACCGCAATCAAAGCGATGACCAATGCGGCTAAGGACACAATTGTTGAAATTAAAGTTGTTGAATCGGTTTACCCGATGGGGGGACAAAAACAACTCACACTTGAATTAACTGGCATAGAAATGCCGCATAAAGTGCATGCGGTTGATATTGGTTTATTGATGATGAACGTGGCCACTTTTGCGGCCATTTACCGTGCCGTCATGTTTGGAGAACCACTTACTTCACGAATGGTGACCGTATCGGGTTTAGGCCTCAATAAACCCTTCAATACCATCGCCATGATTGGTACGCCTTTCTCTGAGCTGGCACAGGCAGCTGAACCTAAGACGAAACTTAATTATCCGCTGATCATGGGTGGGCCAATGATGGGCGTTAAAGTCAAAAGCAACGATGTCCCTATCTCAAAAACCACCAATTGTGTGCTTGCCAACCCACCCGAACCGGTCGATATGCAAATGCCGTGTATTCGATGTGGTCAATGCATGGATGCCTGTCCAGTTAATCTTCTACCCCAACAGATGTACTTTTATGCGCAAGCACACGAATATGATAAAGTTGAAAAGCTGAATGTCGCGGACTGTATTGAGTGTGGTTGTTGCAGCTTTGTGTGTCCAAGCCATATCCCTTTGGTGCAGTATTATCGTCACTCAAAATCGGAAATTAGAGAGATTCACGCGGAACAGAAAGCGGTCGATTTAGCCAAAGAACGCCATGAGTTTAAAATGGCACGTATTGAACGCGAAAAAGCCGAACGTGAAGCCCGTTTAAAAGCCAAAAAAGAGGCCGTTAAAAAACAGGCTTCTGCCCCAAAAGACCCGACCACTGAAACCAAAAAGCCGTCAAAAGGTGCTGCCAGTGCAGCTGCAGTCGCTGCTCGAGCTGCCGCCGCAAAACGTGCCGCTAAAGCTAAAACAGAAGATTCACCTGTCACTGAAAAAGCCATACCCTCAGCGCGCTTAAAAGCCATTGAAGCGGCTAAAAAAGCCACTCAACAGTCTGCGCAGCAAGATTTTGAACAAGGCTCTGAAAAAACCACAGACCCCAAAGTGGCTGCACGAAATGCCGCCATGCTCGCGGCTAAAAAACGGGCTCAAGCTAAAAAAGCCGCTGTCAGTTCCGATGAATCAACCGCATCAGAAAACGAAGCGATGCCCAAAAAAGATCCAAAACAAGCAGCTAAGCAAGCTGCCATATTAGCCGCACAGAAACGCGCAAAAGCCAAAGCCGCTTCATCTGGGACGGGTTCAGAAACAAAACCAGATCCTAAAAAATCAGCTCAACAAACAGCTCAACAAACAGCTCAACAAACAGCTCAACAAACAGCTCAACAAACAGCTCAACAAACAGCTCAACAAACACCTGAAGAAGCCACTATGCAAACCGCCGAAACAACAATTGTTGACTTAACGGTCGCCACACCTGAGACCGATGCTTCTCGTAAAGAAGCAGCACGTAAAGCCACTAAAGAAGCGGCCAAGTTAGCGGCCAAGAAACGTGCTGACGAAGCGCGTGCCGCCAAACAACAGGCGCAAATTGAAGCTCAGGCATTAGCAGAACAAACAGGCGATATCGACCCCATTAAAGCCAAGCGCGAAAAAGCGATGCAAGCTGCCCGTGAACGCGCGGCACTGCGTAAAGCCCAAAAAAATCAAAATTCTGATGATCCGGAGAGTACTTAAGTGATTCAACCAACCTCCTCGCCGTTTGCACATAACAACCAAAGTGTGCGAAAGGTCATGATGCAAGTTCAGCTTGCCGCTTTTCCGGCCTTGCTCACGCATATTTATCTATTTGGTTTTGGGATTGTGGTGCAGTGGCTGTTAGCGGTTGCCACCATGTTGGTGGTTGAATACATCATGTTGAAATTGCGTGGTCGTCCCGTACTGCCGTTTATGACCGACATGAGCGCGCTGATTACCATCACTGGTTTAGTTTTCTGTATCCCGCCTGAGGCGCCTTGGTGGATTATTGTTAGCGGCAGTGCCTTTGCCCTCATTTTTGGTAAACACTTATATGGCGGGTTAGGTTACAACCCGTTTAACCCGGCTATGTTGGGATACGCTTTCCTGCTGATCTCATTTCCGGTTCAGATGACTCAATGGACGCTACCAGTCGATTTAAGTGGACACGCGCTTAACTTTATCCAATCCGCACACTATATTTTTACCGGGCAAGTTCCAGGCATTAGCATGGATGCCCTAACCGGAGCAACGCCTCTGAATGAGGTTCGCAACGGTTTATCACAAGGGATTAGCGCCACTGATATCGTCACGCAAACTGTCAAAGAAGAGACCTTTGGCCTAACCAGTTGGGGCTGGGTGAATGTGGCTTTTATGGTGGGTGGCTTATGGATGATTTACTCACGCGCCATCAGCTGGCAATTTCCGGTTGGCTTTTTGGGCAGCTTAGCACTGATAAGCTTTATTTTTAATCAATATGACCCAACGCTCTACCCACCGGCAAGCTTTATGTTATTCACCGGCGGAACGATGTTGGCTGCGTTTTTCATTATTACCGACCCAGTTACCGCTAGTACCACCCCCAAAGGAAAATTCATCTACGCCTGCGGTATTGGGGTATTAGTGTATGTCATTCGTCAATGGGGTGCGTTTCCGGATGGCATTGCGTTTGCCATTATTCTAATGAATATTGCCGTACCGTTAATTGATCAATACACCCAGCCGCGTGTGTTTGGTCATCAGCGTTAGAGGTTGGGAAACGATATGGGCCAAAACGCCAACTTTAAAAATCTACTGACGATTATGTTTGCCTCAGCAGGCAAATTAAGTCTGTTCGTGCTAATCAGTATTGTGCTGTTGCTCGGTGTTAAAACGATCACCGATCCGTTGGTCGCCAAAGCAGAGCGCCAAAATTTATTGGATACGCTTAACCAAGTGATGCCAAAAGATCGATACGATAATGACCCTTTGCAAGATACATTATTGTTAACCGACCCTAAAATGCTAGAAATGTTAGGCAGCGAAGACCCCGTCATGGTTTATCGTGCGCGAAAAAATGGCAAACCCGCAGGCCTGATCCTAACCACCATTGCCCCCAACGGCTATAGCGGCAATATTTATATGTTGATGGGGATCCTAGCCGAAGATTTTCGTGTTGCAGGCGTACGCGTGCTTAAGCACAAAGAAACCCCAGGGTTAGGCGACAAAATTGAACTTAATAAAAATCCGTGGATTCTTGAGTTTAATGGCCGTAGCCTAAGAGATGACAATGACCCACGTTGGGCGGTCAAAAAAGACGGTGGTGATTTTGACCAATTTACGGGCGCAACCATCACGCCGCGTGCTGTGGTCGGTCAAGTGAAACGCACCCTTTTATTTGTAAAACAACAGAGCGAGTTTTTGTATGAGTGAAGCCACTAACCCAAGTGTTACGGACGCACCGTCAAACCCAATCCAATCCTCACGTTGGGCAGACTACAAACTGATTGCTGAAAACGGTTTATGGAAAAACAACCAAGCGTTGGTCGCCCTCCTCGGTTTGTGCCCGTTGTTGGCGGTCTCCAATAACACCATCAACGGATTAGGGTTGGGCTTAGCAACCCTTTTTGTACTACTGGCATCGAATGTTCTAGTGTCACTGATTCGTAATCACGTCTCCGATGAAATTCGTATTCCTGTTTTTATTGCCATTATCGCCACGGCAGTCACCATAATTGACCTGCTGATGAACGCTTACTTTCATACCTTACACGGCATTTTGGGAATTTTCATTCCGTTAATTGTCACCAACTGTGCCATCTTAGGTCGTGCCGAAGCTTATGCCTCTAAAAACACCATTGATAAAGCTTTGGTGGATGGTTTCTTTATGGGAATCGGGTTTCTGTTTATTTTGGTTTTATTGGGTGCCATGCGCGAGATGATTGGTAATGGGACGCTGTTTGATCAAGCTTACTTAATGTTTGGTGAGTCCGCTCGCAGCTGGACCATTCATTTTGGCGGCGACTATCACGGTGTATTATTAGCGATTCTGCCACCGGGTGCCTTTATTGGTCTGGGCCTATTGATCGCCTTTAAAAACTATTATGATGCAAAAAAAGTGGCTCATAAACAGAAAGATTTAGGCATTCAAGTATCGGTGGTTTCTTCGATTAAATCGTAATCACCTTATTTAAAAATCAGCAGGCCTGCTTAATTTTAAAAGGCTTCAGAGAGAAGCAGAACAACCCATCATGAATAAACAAAAACGCCTAGAAATTTTTGAACGCCTCAGTGAAGCGATTCCAGAGCCAGAAACCGAACTCAATTACAGTTCGACCTTTGAGCTGCTGATTGCCGTGATTCTATCTGCCCAAGCCACCGATAAAGGGGTGAATATCGCCACCGATAAACTGTTTCCGGTCGCCAATACACCAGAAACAATTTATGCGCTTGGTGAAGCGGGGCTAAAAGCCTACATCAAAACCATTGGTCTGTTTAATACCAAAGGCGCCAACATCATTAAAACCTGCAAGATGCTAATCGACCTTCACAACTCCGAAGTGCCTGAAGATCGTGCGGCCCTTGAAGCCTTGCCGGGTGTAGGTCGTAAAACCGCCAACGTGGTTTTAAATACTGCGTTTGGTCATCCAACCATGGCGGTCGATACCCACATTTTTAGGGTCTCCAATCGCACCAAATTAGCGCCGGGTAAAAACGTACTCGAAGTTGAAAAAAACCTGCTTAAGTTTATACCCAAGCAGTATCTGATTCCAGCTCATCACTTATTGATTTTACATGGTCGTTATACTTGTATGGCACGCAAACCACGCTGTGGTGCTTGCTGTATTTACGACTTGTGTGAATACAAAGACAAAACCGAATAACGTTTTATAAAACACTTTATAGAACAACCAAAGGACGACAAATCGACCTATGTTTTACACTTCAGAAAGAGATCGCCTTAGACAGTTTTATGTCGACACTTGGAAGAAACACCAAACCGGCCAGCCCATGGATGCCATGGAGCAAATGGTCGCGCGTATTATTCATATTCACCCCGAATACCACGCCATGCTCAGCAATGAAAAGCACTTGGGCAACGAGTACAAACCGGAGGACGGAGAAACCAATCCGTTTCTGCACATGGGCATGCACTTAGGCCTGCAAGAACAAGTATCGATGGATCGTCCTGCTGGTATTCAAGCCGTGTATCAACAACTTGGTCAACGATTTGGGGATGTGCATCAAACTGAGCACGCGATGATGGACTGCCTGGCGGAATCGTTGTGGATCGCGCAACGTGACCAAGTTGAACCCGATGAACAAGCCTACCTGCTTTGTTTGCAGTCACTGTTATTAAAATAAGGTTAAGCATGTTGAAATTTAAAACCCTACTCCCCGTGTTCACCTTTGTCCTTTTTGCCTTCAGTTTTCAGGTATTGGCAAAAACGGAATCAACAATATTTGTCAGTACCGAATGGGTTAATGAACACCAAGACAAGCTTGTTTTAATCGACTTAAGCAGCCAGAGCAGTTACCAAAAATTTCACCTACCCAATGCGATTTGGGTGAACTACGACTGGTTAATTCGTCCACAAAATGGCTTGGCGCTCAGTGGCGGTGCAGACTATATGACAATGGTCTTGTCTGAGTTAGGCATTCAAAACCAAGACCACATTGTGATCTATGATGACATGGGCAACTTAGACGCCAGTCGACTCTATTGGGAGTTAAAAAAACTGCAACACCCGAAGGTTAATATTATGGATGGTGGTACGGTCTCTTGGGTACTAAATGGTTATAAAGTCACGCAAACCGTGCCTAAGCGGTTAGCCAAAAGCGTTTATCGTCAGCCTAAAACGAACTTAACCGATGCGCTGACGGCCGACCAACCAGAAGTGTTAGCCGCTATCAAAGATCGCAATACAATTTTGCTCGATATTCGTACAGAAGCGGAGTATATTGGCAATCGTAAACAGCAACGTTCTGGACACATTCCAACGGCCGTTTGGTTTGATTGGACACTGGCAGTCAATGCCTATGACGGTTTTAAACAAGATAAAGCGCAAGCGCTTCTGAATCAATTAGCGCAAATCAATATACAAGACAAGAACCAGCCGATTATCGTCTACTGTAATTCAGGCCATCGAGCTGCTCGCAGTGTCATCATGCTGGAAAGTTTGGGGTTCAGTAACGTTAAGCTTTATGATGCTTCTATGCAAGAGTACGCTATTGATGAAACCCTGCCCTTAACGCTGGGTAAACAACCTTAATAAACTAATTTAGTAAATAAACAAAGCCCGATTTAAATCTAATCGGCAAGGATAAAACAGCATGCTAATGTCGCCCGTTAAACGCGCTTTAAGAAACAGTGTGATTCTGGCTTTTGTCGTTACAGGCATAGTCACCTATCAAGGTGCTACTACGCTAGACAGTTTATTAACCGGTCTATTTACCTTTATGGTGACCTTTCCAGCTTTGTGGCTATCGTTTACCTACACCCAAAAAATCGCTGAGAAATACCGTAACCAAAATAGCAATTCAGATTCTAACCAACCTTAATTTGGTAGCCTAAATTAAGCCACAACTTGTCAAATCTGAATCTCCAGCAAGGTAATATCATCTTTAATGCCATCTTCAGCGGCAAAGCGATTAAGCTCGTCATACAGCGAGCTTAATTCTGCATCGCAACCATTAATCTTTTGCAGCGCACTGCGCAAACGCTGCTTTCCATACAGCTCGTTATTCACTGATTTAGCCTCTACCAATCCATCTGAATAACCATAGATTCGGTCCCCCTTTTCGACGGCTAACACCACGCTTGGCGCAATGTTGACAGGGGTTTCTAAAATACCTAACGCCAACCCCGAAGAACGAATGGTATTCATTAATTGATTATCACGATAGTGGAACACATCTGATAAGCCGTAGTTCCAAATACTGAGCTTACTTGATTGAACATCCCAGTCAATAAACAGGCCTGCCATAAATAGATCGGTCGGCAATTTTTTATACAACTCTGTATTCAAAATTTGCAAAATCTCCTCTAATGGCTGTTGCTCACTCGCCAACATATAAAACAGCGAGGATACTAAGGGCCCTCCCATGGCAGCGGCTAAACCATGACCGGTGAAATCACCAATTAAAAAATAACGGTGTGTGCCGGCTTGAGCTGAAAGCAGTAAGTCACCATTGGTGATTTCTACGGGGGTAATTAAATAGCGAATAGATTCGTTAACAAAGTCGGCATCGTTACGCATATTGAGAATAATTCTTTCAATATAAGCCCGCTCTTTTTGCAATTCAGCGTTATGTTTTGCTAACTGAGCTTTAGACTTTGCCAAGCTCAAGTGGGTTTTAATGCGTGCCAACAAGAGCGCTTCAGAAAAAGGTTTGGTGATGTAATCAACCGCGCCCAATTCAAAACCTCTTTTCTCTTCCGAAACTTGAATTCGAGCCGTTAAAAAGATAACTGGAATCTCACGTGTCAATGGATTGTCTTGTAAACGCTTACAGACTTCGTAACCGTTCATATCCGGCATATTGATGTCCAGCAGAATCAAATCTGGCTCGCGCACAGCAACACTGTCTAAGCAGGCCTGCCCACTTTCTAATAACTTTAATTCAAAGCCATCCTCTAATAAGTCTTCTAATACAAAACGGTTAATGGGTTCATCATCAATCGCTAAAATATAAGGCAGTTCATTCATAACACGGTTTCCAATTTGCACGCATTCATTACCTCACTTTAGAAAGTGTTTCTATTGAGCTCGTTCTTTTTTGATCAAAAGATTTTAGCGGCAAGGTAAATTTAAACATGGCCCCTCCTGATTCAATATTTTCAGCCCAAATAGAACCTTGGTGGGCCTCAATAATCTCTTTGCAAATCGTCAACCCTAAGCCCGTGCCAGGAATCCCCAAATGCGCTTCATAACCTTGAACAAATTTATCAAAAATAATCAGCAAATCATTGGGGTGAATTCCCGTACCAAAATCTCTTACACAAACCAGTAAAGAGCCATTAGATTGCGACTGATAATCAATTTCGACCTTACTGCCTTTTTCAGAAAACTTAATGGCATTCGAGATTAAATTAGCAAATACTTGGCGAATTCGTGAAGCATCAAAATACGCTTGTTGCGGCTTATTAGGCGAAATTAACGTAATGTTTTTACTTTCCAGTAAAGAGGCCTGTTCAGAGATCGATTGCTCCAAAACCGCCTTGATATCGCGCATTTCAAACTTAAACTGCATATTTTGTGTTTCAAGTTTTGCTGAATCCAGTAAGTTATTCAACAGAACCATTAAGCGCTGGCCACTGATACTAATCAGTTCAAAGTAACGCGCTAACTTAGCTTTACTCACACTGTCTAAGCGGTCTATGCCTAAATTGGAATAACTTAAAATACCGTGTAGTGGTGTACGAATCTCATGCGACATACTGGCTAAAAACTCAGACTTAGACAAATTGGATTGCTCAGCTTTCTCTTTAGCTTTCATCAAATCAGTTTCAAGTTTTTTGCGGTTTGAAATATCCCGAAATGCAATATGCACACGAGTTTCACCATTTAAGTCCAAACGCGTCAGCACCACATCACTCCAAAACAGTTCGCCACTCAGATTTTTATTAACCCACTCATAGTTAGCTGTCCCATTTTTAAGACATTCAAGCAACATACGATTACCTTTACGAAGCGATTTTTCACCATCAGGTTGATATTTAGGCGAAAAAACGCTATTCGGTTGTTTTAACAACGCCTCTTTTGAGGAGTAACCAAACTTTTTAACGGTGGCTTCGTTACAATCGATCACATGACGCCCAGACGCGATAAAAATACCATCGGCGGATTTATTAAACAGCGTTTCAAACGCATTTTTTTGTTCTTTTAACTGATTGGTGTAATTTTTCAAGGCCTCTTCAAGTGCTAAATTATCCTCTGAAAGTGCTTTAAAACGAATTTGTTCGGTCAAATCACGCACAAATGAACCAATCATCTCTTTATCGTCTATCAAAAATTTAGCGCTGGTAATTTCAATCGGAAACTCAAGACCATCCTGCCCTAAGTAGACACTCTCAATCGCAACACGCTTTTTAAAACCTAATTTTTTATAGATATTCAATAGCGCTCTTTTAGAGTGCTTTTTATCAAGGTCCGTTAAACTCATCTTTAAAAGTTGGTCACGACTAAACCCAGTTAAGTGTATGGCTTGGTCATTAACACTGATAATCTTGCCTGTTTTATTGGTTAGAAAAAAAGCGTCCGTGTTATATTCTAAAAAGGTTTCAAAACGATTTTTTTCAGTTTGTAATGCGGTTTTATTAACAAACTGGTCACGGCGATAACTAAGCAATCCAAACATCAAAACCGCAGCCATAAAACTGATGAGCGAACCTCCAAGCAGCGGGCTCCCTTTTATCACAAAAGCTTGATAACTCTTTAGGTTGCGAACATCACCATTAATAGCCAACGACCAAGTGCGATTACCCAATTTTAGCGTGTGAACAGCCTCTTTATAAAAGGCTTTTGGAATCGAATTAGAGAGCGGTTCATTTATAAAAAAAGCTGGTTTAGCAACCACGTCAGCACTGATATCTGAAATACTGTAACTCAAAGAAGTATTCAAAAAGTGGTCGGTTTTTACAAATTCAAAAAAATCATTCATTCTTAACACTAAGCCCACATAACCTTTTAACTGCTTCGGTTCAATGGTGCTAAAAATAGGCTGATAAATCATTGCTGCTTTTTGCGTAGCATTCTCTTGAACGATCTTAACAGGTGCCGTAATAACCGCCTCATTCAAAACTTTAGCAGTATCCAATGCACGTTTTTCAATAGCTACCGAATTTACATCCAAACCAATTGCGGCCTCATTTCCTGCAAGTGGGTAGATAAACTTAACCGGAATATAGTGGTCTTTTTCAGGTGATACAGTTAAACCTTGATACGTCTTGAGCATAATTGAAGGGTTGAAAACTTGTCGATCACGCAGGTCTGCTTCAAATTCAGCACGCTGATCACTTGGCACAATTGGTAACCAAGCTAATGCTTTAATGGAGTTTTTTGAAGCGGTGATGACCTGAGCATAAGCATCAAATTGGGAGGCTTCTAATTCACCGTTAATCTTAAAAGCCGTCGCCAACCCATTAACGCGTTCAAATTCGGATTTAAGTGCCTGTTCTATTGATGAAAAATAATTATCCGCCTGCGTAGAGAAATGCTTCTCCAATGCCTCTTGTTTTTGAGTTTGCTTTAGCTCATAACGAAACAGGCTCGCGAAAAAGCCCAAGCCAAAAACCATTATTGAAATAAGGATAATAGAGCGATTTGAACGGAGATTAATCACCTAAATCCCCGACAAACCGTAATCAAAAACTAATCCATAAACCACGTTTCAACCCTATAACTAAAAATAAACAGACTCAAATTCTATCCTATTCCTAATCCATCCGCACCGATTCCCCCTTTAATTAAATGAATCGCTTAAAAAAGCAGGTTTCATCAATCTATTTTGGATATGATGGCAACTTAAAGCGTTTCAGTGCGCCCTCTCATACCATTTAAAGGACATCCAATATGTTACAGGTTCAGCAAATTGCCCCCGCTTTTAGCAGTGTTAATCAAGCCGGTAAAACAATCTCATTAGCCGACTTTAAAGGAAAACAAAATGTGATTTTGTATTTTTACCCAAAAGACGACACCCCGGGTTGTACCATTGAAGCGAATGAATTTACAGCATTGGCTTCTGAATTTGCCAAAGCCGAAACTATTATATTAGGCGTAAGCAAAGATGACTGCGGCAGTCATCAAGCATTTATTGATAAGTTTGGTTTGAAAGTGGATCTGTTAGCCGACACCGACGGCAGCCTATGTGATGCATATGGTGTGTGGCAACTAAAAGAGAAAAATGGCGTCTCCAAAATGGGCATTGTGCGCTCTACCTTTGTCATTAATAAAAAAGGTATTTTAGAAGAGGCCATTTATCAAGTGGCACCCGAAGGGCATGCACAAGCGATGTTAGCCCGTGTTCAAGGGTTGTAAAACCAACCAAACCATTTTCGCTATAAAAAAAAGGGGCTTTCAAGCCCCTTTTTGAATAACTCTAAATAACCAATGCTTTTATCAAACTATAAACGCCCGACCTTAAAACGACGACCTTTGATTTTACCCTGATTTAAACGACTCACCACTTGGTGTGCAAAATCGCGTTCAATCGCCACATAAGTCGAATGGTCAACCACATCAATTTTACCAACGTGTTCACCCGCGACACCGGCCTCTTTGATAATGGCACCTAATACATCGCCACGGCGCACTTTGTCTTTGCGTCCACCTGAGATATACAGCGTTAAATACTTAGGCTCAACGCGGTTTTTACGCACTTGCGGCAAACGTTCAATCGACTCATACTCCATCGCATGGCCTTGCATTTTGCCTAAGTTTTCAAGTTTATAACTCTCTTTTTCGGTAAACAGAGTAATCGCTTCGCCTTCAAGGCCTGCACGCCCCGTTCGGCCAATACGGTGAACGTAAGTATCGCCATCACGTGGAAGTTCAAAGTTAATCACCGCAGGCAGTGCCGCAATATCCAAACCACGCGCCGCCACATCGGTCGCGACTAACAAGTTGGTACTGTGATGTTTAAACTGCATGTAAACCTGCTCGCGCTCACGCTGTTCCATGTCACCATGCAACCCTACCGCGTTAAAGCCCTTCTCATTTAAGAAATCGACCACATCTTGAACTAAGGCTTTGGTATTACAAAAAATCATCGCATGGTCGTACTCTCTAGACGCCAAAATACGTACCAGGCCTGCTAACTTCTCTTTGTGATGACAGATATAAAACTGCTGATCAATGGTGTCCATACCGTGTTGAGATTCAACCGCAATCTCCATCGGATTCTTTTGAAAACGACGGCTAATATAGCTAATGTCTTCTGGAAAGGTCGCTGAAAATAGCAGGGTCTGACGCTCTTTTGGGGCAAACTCTAATAGATCGACAATCTGCTCTTTAAAGCCCATCTCCAACATACGATCGCCTTCGTCCAACACCACCGTTTCAACTTGAGTAAGTTCTAGGTGCTTTTTCTGAATCATATCTTTCAAGCGTCCCGGCGTACCGACGACCACGTGCGCTCCGTGCTCCATCGAAGCAATTTGTGGACGCGTTGGCACACCGCCACTTAACACCACAATTTTAATATTGCTCTTAAAGCGCGCTAATCGACGTAATTCGTCGGCCACCTGATTACTCAACTCACGCGTTGGACAAACCACTAAAGCCTGGACATCAAAACGGCTAATATCCAATTTGTTAAGCAGTGGAATACCAAATGCAGCGGTTTTACCACTGCCCGTTTTAGCTTGTGCAATCAGGTCTTTACCATCCAATGCTGGCGGCAGCGCCGCTTCTTGAATGGGCGTCATGGTGGTGTAACCCAATGCGGTTAAGTTATCGAGCTGCGATAACGGTAAATCTAGGTGTTCAAAGGTACTCGACATGGGGTTACTCATTTAATTATTTAGGGGTTGTTGCTAGGGTGGATCCGATTATTTTGAACCACGAAGAAACGAAGGCACGAAGAAAAGCAATAATGGGTTTGGTATGCCATTTAGAACGTTTAAAATTTATATTCAAACTTAGCAGGCCTGCCCAGATTGATAGCTTAAAAACTTCGTGCCTTCGTGTCTTCGTGGTTAATCTCTTTTCTTTATTACCACTCGTGTTTACCGGCAATGTAAGCAAACGCCGTGGTAAACGACTGTTCTTGGAATTTCTTTAGACCGGTTTCATCAAATTGAATCGGCATTGGGTAGTGCTTTAAGTTCGCTTTCAATTCACTTGACGACAATAAGGTCACGGTTAAATTTGAAAGTTGTAACGCCGCTTCCAGTTTAAAGCCGTCTGCGCCACCGGCAAACTTGCCTTTTTTCATGCGCTCTTTGATAACAACTAAGTCAATTTTGTAATCTTCCGCCAGTTTTTCAAAGGTCTTTTGAAAATACTTCAGTTCACTGGCGTTATCAACGTCTTTACACTCAATACGTCTTACACGGCATTCTGGCATGTAGAACATACCGTCTTCCTCTTTTAACAAACTAATAACCGCATCTTTACCGGTTAACTCTACGCCACATACTAACATCGCT
>JGI997J19993_1000252_pt1:0-12500 | contig 17996 bp, 10 predicted proteins | sample Etolagbewater25m_FD_19993 | JGI IMG/M metagenome (IMG submission 19993)
CGACACGGTGCTCTTCATCGACGCCCGCCACATCTACCGGCAGGTGGATCGTGCCCACCGCGACTGGACGCCCGCGCAGATCGGCTTCATCGCCAACCTGGTGAACCTCTATCGCGGGGAAGCACCGGACCTGACCATGGGCGGCGAGGAGACGGCTGCCAAATTGAAAGAGGTATTCGGCACGCAGCCCGCCTATGCCGACGTGCCCGGCCTGTGCAAGGCGGCGACACTGAAGGAGATCGAAGCGCAGGGCTGGTCGCTCAACCCCGGCCGCTATGTTGGCGTCGCGCCCGGCGAGGAGGTGAGCGACGAGGACTTCAAGACGCAACTGGAGGCGCTGAACGAGGAGCTGGAAGGGTTGAACGCCCAGGCGCGGGAACTGGAAACCATCATTGCCCAAAATGTAGGGGAGATCTTGGGAACATGAAAATTGAACTGATTCGTAGTCTGACGGAGAATTTTGAAGGCCACGCCCAGCAGACCGAGGGCGGAGTGGAGTACTGGCTGGCCCGTGATCTTCAGCATTTACTCGGGTATGGCGAATGGCGCAATTTCAACACCACAATTTCGAAAGCCAAAACGGCCTGCGAGGTTTCGGGCCATTCAGCAGCAGACCATTTTGTTGATGTCAACAAAATGGTCGAACTTGGTTCCGGCAGTCAGCGTGAAATAGAGGATATCATGCTGACCCGTTACGCCTGCTACCTGATCGCCCAGAATGGTGATCCGCGCAAGCAGGAGGTCGCCTTTGCCCAGACTTATTTCGCCGTTCAAACCCGTCGCGCCGAGCTGATCGAGCAGCGGCTGCTGGAAGCAGAGCGTGTTACTGCCCGCAAGAAGCTCAGCACGACTGAAAAAGAGCTTTCCTCCGTCATTTACGAGCAGACGGGTGGCAATGAAGATTTTGCCATCATCCGCAGCAAAGGTGACCACGCCCTTTTTGGCAAACCAACCAATGCGATGAAAGCGCAGTGGAAAGTCCCAGATAAACGGCCACTGGCCGACTTTGCTCCGACCATCATTCTCAAGGCCAAGGACTTTGCCGCCGAGATCACCATCTTCAACGCCCGCCAACATGGTATGAGCAGCGAGTCGGCTATCTCGCACGAACACGTCACCAACAACCAGGCGGTGCGCAACACCCTGCTGGAGCGCGGTATTCGTCCCGAGTCGCTGCCACCGGCCGAAGATGTAAAGAAGGTGGAGCGGCGATTGACTTCCGAGGAAAAGAAGTCCTTGAAGAACCCGGACGGTTTGGTTACCGAGGAGTAAGGCGCATGTTTTCAACACATAAGAGACATTTTACAAGTTCGCTTGCCGTTCAGTGCGGAGAGGGTGATTGCAGTGAAAGTGGGGGTGATTTTGGAGGTGTGAGGATGGAGACTTGGGAAATCCAACCGCTCGGCGCAGTTGCTGACATGGCGACAGACAAGATCAGCGTCACTTCGTTGTCATGTGAGAGCTATATTTCGACCGAGAACATGTTGCCAGATCGAGGTGGAGTCGAACTTGCACCGAAGTTGCCTCCATCGGGAAACGTGAACGCATTTCTTCCTGGCGACATCCTATTTTCAAACATTCGAACGTATTTCAAGAAGGTGTGGTTGGCACCCAAGCAAGGCGGTGCATCCGCTGATGTAATCGTTTTTCGGCCAAAGGACCGCAAAAGAACTGATAGCCAGTTTCTCTACTACGTTCTGTCAAGTGATTCGTTTATTGAATCCACTGTGACTGCGTCAAAGGGCACCAAGATGCCTCGTGGCGACAAGGACGCAATGAGGCGCTACGAATTTGCCTTTCCCCCCCTCCCCATCCAGCGCCGCATCGCCGGCATCCTGTCGGCCTACGACGAGCTGATCGAAAACAGCCAGCGGCGCATCAAGATTCTGGAGTCGATGGCTCGCGCCCTCTACCGCGAGTGGTTCGTCAACTTCCGCTTCCCCGGCTATGAGTCCATTCCCCGCGTCCCGTCCCCCCTCGGCGAGATCCCGCAGGGGTGGGAGGTGAAGAAGCTCAAGGATGTCTGCTTCCTCACGATGGGTCAGTCGCCAAAGTCCGAGTTTTACAACGAGGTCGGCGACGGCATCGCTTTCCATCAGGGTGTTACGGATTTTGGAGATCGATTCCCGTCTGACCGCTTGTTCTGCACCGCAGATGGACGCATCGCTGAAGCTGGGGACATCTTGTTCAGCGTACGTGCTCCCGTTGGACGAATGAACATCGCCAACAAAAAGATCATCTTGGGGCGAGGCCTCTCTGCCATTCGGCATAATGACGGATATCAAGCATTTCTTTGGGAGCAACTGCGTAACCGATTCACCAAAGAAGACATGATGGGCAACGGCGCCATTTTTGCTTCGGTGACCAAGGACGACATGCAAGGCATTAAGTTGGTGTGTCCTCCGTCTTCAGTAGTCGAGGTTGTCACTAAGCATTTCGAGCCACTTCATTTGGAAATAGCCGCGCTGAGCCAGCAAATTCAAAACCTCCGCCGCACTCGCGATCTGCTACTGCCGCGCCTGCTGTCGGAGCAAATCGATGTTGAGAGAGGTGTGCAATGATTCGTAGCGTACAGCATATCACAGGGTTCGGGGTGTTTACGAACTTTCAATGGCCATCAGGGTTGCCAGACTTCAAGCAGTTTAATTTGATCTATGGCTGGAACTACTCTGGGAAAACAACCTTATCCCGCGCATTCCGATGCTTTGAGCAAAAAGCTCCCCATGCCGATTTCTCCGGGGCGCAAGTCCAGGTAAATTCATATGATGGGACGATCCATTATTTATCATCGCCGAACAACGCCCCCGTGTTCAGGGTCTTCAACAACGACTTCGTTCGCGAGAACCTGAGCTTCACTGACAGCAGCGCAACCCCGATCCTAGTCTTGGGCACAGAGGATATCGCCAAACAGGAAATCCTGAAATCGAAGAAAGCTGAACGAGAGACGCTCAGCTTGGAGATCGAGAAAAACAGAAAAAAGAAAACCGGAAAAGAAGAGAATATCGAAAAGGCACTTACCCGGTATTCACGCGATTTCATAAAGAGTCCACTTGCCGAACTGAACTACGACAAGCGGCGCTTTGAGCCTTACGTTGTTCAATGCAAAACCAGGCCTGAGGAGAACCTGCTTGCCGACAAAACGGTCGCAGAGTATCTGGTAGTTTACCGTTCGAACGACAAGAAGCCTGCAATCACGCCGAAAACCAATTCGCTCACTTCCGTTCTGAGTTTGAAGGAAAAAACAACCTCTCTTTTGGCAAGAACCGTCACTGCTAGCAATCCAATTTCGCGTCTCAAGGATAGTCCCGAGATTGAGATTTGGGTCAACAAGGGGCGCTCGCTACATGCAGGAAAGAGCGAATGCCAATTCTGTGGGCAAACATTACCGCCGGATTTGCTAACACACCTCGCCGGGCATTTCTCTGCTGAGTACGACGATTTGATGACTCAACTCCGCATCCTAGCAAGCGAGATCGAGGTGGCCCAAGGTGAAGAGATCGTTCTTGACCACAAAAACGATTTCTATGCGGAACAGGCAAAGCGCTTTCCCGATGAAAAGAGTGCGCTTGGAAAAGCGATGAAAGAGCGGGTTTCTGCGTTGCAGATTTTGGGGGAGGCAGTGGCCACGAAGCAGACCAACGCGTTTACTACAATGGAATGCCCACAAGTGGATGACCCTGCAGGCCAAATCGCCACCGCAGTGGAAGCGATCAACAAGACCATCAGTGAGCACAACGAACGGACTGCCGCCTTTGATAAGAAGCGCCAGGAGGCGTTTGCCAAACTCGAAAAGCACTATGCGGCTCTTTTCGTCCGCGAAGAGAAATACAGCGAATCGCTTCAGGAAATTGCCGACTTAACCAAGGCTATTGGCGAGCAAGCCAAGAAGTCCGGCGAACTGGGCACTGAGATCCGCAAGCTCGAAGAGGAGCTTTCCGAGGCGGTCAAGGGCGCGGAGAGGCTCAACGAACTGCTTGCTGCCTACTTCGGGAAGAACGATCTTCGCGTGGTGGTTTCGACCGACAAGCGCTTCCAAATCGTTCGTGGTAGTGTTGTCGCAAAAAACCTCAGTGAGGGTGAGAAGACGGCCATTGCATTCGCCTACTTCATCACTCGCGTCCAGGATGGTCGGCACCCCCTACAGGACACCAGAATCGTAATTGACGATCCAATCTCTAGTCTTGACGCGAACCACCTTTTCAACACCTACGCGCTTATAAAGACACAGTTGGGGGTCTGCCGCCAACTCTTCATTTCTACCCACAGCTTCGAGTTTTTCAACTTGATCCGTGAATGGCTCACCGACGACAATGAGGACATTAAGAAACCCCAAGTAGACTGGAAGAAATGGGGCGTTTACCTAGTCAAGCGGACGGATGCTGGGTACTCTGTTTTGGAAGAAATCCCGAAGGAACTTTTGAAGTTCAAGTCAGAATACCACTATCTTTTCTCGACGCTATACCACTTCGACAAGGCTGGTGCGGGTGATTTCGACTACCTGCTCAGTTTGCCAAACGTCGCGCGCCGATTCATGGAGGCTTTCGGTGGAATCATGATCCCGCTGTCCACGGGGTTGAGAGGGAAGATGGAGCGCATCTTCCCAGACGAGGTTGTCCGCGAGCGCGTGTGGAAGTTTATCAACCATTATTCTCACAACACCACAATTACTCGCTCTCTCACAATCCCTGACACGAGCGAATGCAAAGCAGTCGTTCAAGCTTGCCTGAAAGCCGTTCAAGATTGGGACACTGATTATTTCAAGGATTTGGAGAAGGAAGTGGTCTGACATGACTTCACACGCCTACACCGAAGACCAGCTCGTCGAGCAGCCCGCCATCGGCCTCTTTGCCGCTCTTGGCTGGCAGACGGTGTCTGCGATGGAAGAGACCTTCGGCGCGGGCGGCACCGGTTCGTGCAATTTGGGCCGCGAGACCAAGGGCGAGGTGGTGCTGACGGATCGCCTGCGCTCGATGCTCACCAAGCTCAACCCCGGTCTGCCCGCCGAGGCGATCCAGACCGCCATCGACGAACTGGTCCGCGACCGCTCGGCAATGAGCCTGGAGGCGGCCAACCGCGAGGTCTACCGGCTGCTCAAGGACGGCATCCCGGTCTCGGTGCCCGACCGCGAGCACGGTGGGCAGAAGAGCGAGCGGCTGCGTGTGGTGGACTGGGCGCAGCCGGAGCAGAACGACTTCCTCCTGGTCAGCCAGCTCAGTGTGGTGGGCAGCCTCTACACCTGCCGGCCCGATCTGGTGGGTTTCGTCAACGGCCTGCCGTGGGTGGTGATCGAACTCAAGAAGCCCGGCGTGCCTGCGCGCGCGGCCTTCGACGAGAACCTGACCCACTACAAGAAGGAGATCCCGCAGCTCTTCTGGTATAGCGCCCTGCTGATCGCCAGCAACGGCACCGACAGCCGCGTCGGCTCGCTCACCGCGGACTGGGAGCGTTTCTTCGAGTGGAAGCGCATCGAGCGCGAGGATGAGCCGCGTCGTGTGTCGCTGGAGGTGATGCTGCGCGGCACCTGCGACCGCGTCCGTCTGCTCGACCTGGTGGAGAACTTCACGCTCTTTTCCGAGCACAAGGCCGGGTTGGTAAAGGTGCTGGGCCAGAATCACCAGTTCCTCGGCGTCAACAACGCTGTTCGTAAGATGCTCGAAGCCCGTAAGCTGGGCCACGGGCGCGGCGGCGTGTTCTGGCAGACGCAGGGGAGCGGCAAGAGTTTCTCGATGGTATTCTTCGCGCAGAAGGTGCTGCGCACGCTCGCCGGCAACTGGACCTTCGTGGTGGTCACCGACCGGGTGGAGCTGGACGAGCAGATCGCCAAGACCTTCAAGACCGTTGGCGCGGTGAGCGAGGCCGAGGGCGACCAGTGCCATGCCGCCAGCGGCGAGCACCTGCGTGAACTCCTGCGCGGCAACCACCGCTATGTCTTCACGCTGGTACACAAGTTCCAGACACCCGAGGCACTGACCGACCGCTCGGACGTGGTCGTGCTCACCGACGAGGCGCACCGCAGCCAATACGACACGCTGGCGCTCAACATGCGGGCGGCGCTGCCCAATGCACTGTTCCTGGCCTTCACCGGCACGCCGCTGATCGCAGGAGAGGAGCGCACCAAGGAGGTGTTTGGCGATTACGTGTCAATCTACGATTTCCAGCAGTCCGTAGAGGACGGTGCGACGGTGCCGCTCTTTTACGAGAACCGCACGCCCGAGCTGGAACTGGTCAACCCCGATCTCAACGAAGACATCTACCAGCTCATCGAGAACGCCGACCTCGACGCCGAGCAGGAGGACAAGCTCGAAAAGGTGCTGGGGCGGCAATATCACCTCATCACCCGCGACGACCGGCTGGAGACGGTGGCGCAAGACATCGTGCGGCATTTTCTGGGGCGCGGCTTCCTGGGCAAGGCGATGGTGGTGTCGATCGACAAGGCCACAGCGCTCAGGATGCACGACAAGGTCAAGAAATATTGGGCGGTTGAGACGGCGCGGATTCAGAAGGCGCTGGGGCGCTACGGCCTGCCCAAGGCCGAGCAGGAGTCGCTCATGCAGCGGTTGGAGGTGCTGACCACCACTGACATGGCGCTCATCGTCTCGCCTGGGCAGAACGAGATCGAGCAGATGAAGAAGCTCGGCCTCGACATCGAGCCGCACCGCAAGCGCATGAACGAGTCGCAGCCGGGGCTGGACGAGAAGTTCAAGGACACCGCCGACCCGCTGCGGCTGGTATTCGTGTGCGCCATGTGGCTGACGGGTTTCGACGCGCCGAGCTGTTCGACGGTCTATCTCGACAAGCCGATGCGCAACCACACCCTGATGCAGGCCATCGCCCGGGCCAACCGGGTGTTCCCCGGCAAGCACAGCGGCGTGATCGTGGATTACGCCAACGTGTTCGCCTCGCTGGAGAAGGCGCTGGCCATCTATGGCGCGGGCAAGGGCGGCAGGAACCCGGTCAAGGACAAGGCGCAGCTCGTTGCGGCACTGCGTGAAGCGATTGCGGCGGCCACGGCGTTCTGCATGGCGCATGGCGTGGACCTTGCCGCGATGGAACTCCTGCCGCTCGGCGGGATGGAGCGGCTCACAGCCATCGAGAACGCCATCAATCGGCTGATTGGCCCCGACGCCCTACGGCGGGAGTTCTTCGGCCACGAGAAGTTAGTCGATACGCTCTACCGAGCCGTGAAGCCCGACCCGGCGGCGATCGATTTCTCCGTGCGCGTCTCCGGCATCGCCACGCTGGCGGCAGCGATCCGCGCCAAGCTCAGCCCGAACCCGCCAGATATCGCCACGATCTTGAAACAAATCGGTGAACTGCTCGACGACTCGATCACGGGCCTGCAGATCCTCGAAGGTGGCCCCCGGTCATCGACCTGTCGAAGATCAACTTCGAGGCCCTTGCTCAGCGCTTCAAGGAGTCGAAGCACAAGAACACTGACCTCGAAGCACTCAAGGCGGCCATTGCGGCGAAGCTGGAGAAGCTCGTTCGCCTGAACCGCACGCGTGCCGACTTCGCTGAGAAGTTCGAGGAGCTGATTGAGAGTTACAACAACGGCAGCCGCAACATCGAGCAGCTCTTCGAGGAACTGCTCAAGCTCTCGAACAGCCTCGACGAAGAGCAGGAGCGCCACGTTCGCGAAAACCTGAGCGAGGAGGAGCTGGTCATCTTTGACATCCTCACTCGTCCTGCACCGGAGCTGAGCACCGCCGAACGGGAAGAGGTCAAGAAGGTCGCCAAGGTGTTGCTGGAGCGGCTCAAGTCCCTACTGGTGCTCAACTGGCGCCAGAAGTCGGCGGCGAGGTCAACGCTCAAGCTGGCGATCGAGGACACGCTGGACACATTGCCCGCGGCCTACGACCGGCCGTTGTTCGCACAGAAGTGCTCGGCACTGTTCGAGCACGTCTACGAGAGTTATCCGGAGCGAAACCTGGGCGTGTATGCAGAGGCGGTATGAGCGTATGCGAAGACGGGCTAATAAATAATATTAGCGCTCATAGACGAAACACCTGCGCGGCAATATGGACGCGGCGAGTACAGGTACGTCGTCCTCGGCCTGCTTTTCCTCAAGTACATCTCCGACGCTTTCGAGGAAAGGCACGCTACGCTGCCGTGCACACAAGCCACACAATCTGTAAGAATATTCTCCTATGGCTGAAATTGACTTTAGAAAGATCGCTCCTCGTGGCGGGAGCGTTGAGAAGGCCTTCGAGGAATTTTGCTGTCAGCTAGCCTCCAAAACCCGAGCGGTCGGAACAAAATTCGAGCGTTATCGCGGAGATGGTGGCGATGGTGGGGTCGAATGCAGGGTCATCGATTCAAGCGGTTCTTCTATTGGATGGCAGGCAAAGTATGTTTTCAGTATCGATGGGCTCCTAAGGCAAGCTGACCAGTCGCTCCAAACTGCCCTTTCGGTTTACGCTGACCTCGCATGCTACGTGGTTTGCTTCCCCTTCGATCTCACAGGGAAGACTGCTCGCAAAGGGAAAAGCCAGACCGAGAAGTTCGACGAGTGGGTTCGCAAAGCGGAAGCCAGAGCGAAGGCAATGGGGCGAGCACTGACCATCGAACGCCGGTCAGCTCATGACATCAGCGGCCTACTGTTGGCGAACGACCCCTCGGGCGGCATGCGCCAGTATTTCTTTTCGGAGACCACATTGTCGGACCAGTGGTTCGCGGAACACGTTGCTGCCGCTAAACTCACGGCTGGTCCGAGATATAATCGAGAAATTAGTCTTGAAACGCCCTTGTCGGGATGGTTCTCGTCGTTCGCTGGGGGCATCGATTGGCAAGTGCAACTTGAAGATCACCTCGACGCTTGCCGAAAGGAGGTCGCCAAAATCGGAGAACTGGTCGAGACCAAAGCTGGCAGCACAATGCGGCCCGAATGGCCAGCAGCCATCTACGAAAAGGGAAAGAAGCTCGTGGCGGATTCTCAGAGTTGCATACAGAGCGCAGAGGGACTCAAGGCCATTCCTACCGAAGTGGCACTTTTTAACCTCCAAGCGTTGGTCTCTCGGCTCCTCGACGACCTGACTACCGTTGACCGCGATTTGGCGGCGGATTTAGACGCGGCCCATGGGGAAGGTTCTGCGGACTCGAAGCGGTTCCGGTCGTTCATGGCGGAATATCAGGTCTCGTTCCCTGCGGCCAATGTTGATGCAGTGCGCGAAGCGCGAGAAAAGTGGCGTGACTTCTCTGAATGGCTTTCGTCTCCAACTGGATTTTTAGCCTTCAGGCAAGTGTTTGTCCTCTCCGGAAGCGGAGGCGCGGGAAAGACCCACAGCCTATGCGATATCGCGCAGAGACGCCTAGGCGCCGGTGCCTACACGTGTGTAGCCTTCGGCCATCAGTTTAGTGGTGAACCCGACCCTTGGACGCGCTTTGCCGAGTCGCTCGGAATCCCCCTCACGCTCGGCCGCGATGGCGCACTCGACGCGCTCAACGCCGCCGCTCAATGCTCTGGCGAGAAGCTAGTGATCTGCGTGGACGCCGTGAACGAGACGAAGCCACGCAGCTACTGGTTCGGTCGCTTCGCCGAGTTCGCGAGGGCAGTGGTCTTACGCACGCATCTGAAGCTCTGTGTATCTTGCCGCACGTCGTTCCTTCCCGTGTGCCTACCGAAAGACTTCGCGGACCAAGCCGTTGAGCACAAGGGCTTCGCGGGTATGGAGCGAGAAGCCTGCAATGCCTTCTTTTCCTATTATCACCTTGAGCCGCCTTTGGTGCCTGTATTGCAACCGGAATTGGCGAATCCGCTCTACCTCAAGCTCGTCTGCGAAACATTGAAGGCGAAAGGGCTGAAGCAACTACCTAAAGGATGGTTCGGTATTGCTCCAGTGACCCAAGCTTTCCTTGCGCACAAAGAAGAACAATTCGCGACAGAGCACAGCGTCTCCTCCGGCGCGGCGATAGTCAGGGGATCGCTCTGCGCCATTGCCGCGGCTATCGCCAAAGCGGGAAGTGTTGCCCTCCACTGGTCCGAGGCGCAGTCGGCAATCGACGCAGCGAAGCCGCAGGCCAAGGGTAGCAATGTCCTGAAATGGCTCGTGACGGCCGACCTGCTAATCGAAGATGGACCCTCAACCTACGCCATCGGCGCCGAGAACGTCGTGCGTCCAGCCTTCGAACGGTTTGGGGACTTTCTGGTTGCGTCGGAGATCCTCGACTCCCTCACGGGCTCAAACATCAGTCAGGCGTTCAAGAGCGGCGGCAGATTTGCTCATCTTCTTGGCTCTACGCAGGCCATTGGGGAAAACCCAGGCCTGCTCTCTGCACTCTCCGTTCTCCTGCCTGAAAAGACGCAAGGTATGGAACTCACTGACTTGGTCGAAGATGGTTCGATCCAAAGCGATGTCGCCGAAGTCGTAGTGCGCTCCCTTCCCTGGCGCACCGCAGAGACCTTCCAAGAGTCGACGCAGCAGGTGTTGCGAAGGGTGCTCAACAGCCCCGACGCATACAAGGCGATGGATGCCATGCTCGCTGTGTCCACCCAGGAATCGGAGATCGACGCGTTTTGGCTCCACGAAGTCCTACAGTGGTGGCCGTTCCCCAGGCGCGATGCCTTCTGGTGCGGTTATCTGAAGCTGGGATGGGAAGGGAACAACATCGTCCGCCGGATAATCGAGGCAACTGCGGACATGGACCTTCAAAAGGTTGACAATTCCACGGCGGAGCGCTGGTGCGTCGTCCTCCTTTGGTTCACAGCGGCAGCTGATCGCCGGGTCAAGGACTTCGCGACGAGAGCCGCGATAGGGATCCTGCGGTTTCATCCGTCGCTACTGCATAGATTGGTGGACCGTTTTCTCGCGACTGACGACGACGAATTGCGAGAGCGAGCTTTGCTAGTCACATATGGCACACTGATTCACTCGAGAGATAAAGTCGTCCTCAAGGAACTCGCCGCGGAACTCCTGACCGATTATGCGGAACGGCCAGACGAATTCGAGAACGCGATCATTCGCGACCACATTCGTTGTATCGCCGAACTGGCGTCGCATCTCGGCTGCCTGGATAAGGGGCTTGACCCAACGATTACGAACCAGCGCAACCCGAAAACACCGCGGCCGGAGCCTCCGACGGAATCGGATGTGAAGGCGTGGGAGAATGAGAAAGATCTCGGCGTGAGGTTGGTGGTCCGAAGCTGTCTTGATGACGACTTCAATCATTACTCGATCGGCTGTCTGCATGGATGGAATCACGCAATGCTGAATCCCTCCATCGGGGGGTGGATCGCGAAGCGAATTCTTGATGACTTCCGCTACCGAGACTCGAAATGCAGCGATTACGACTCGGCCGTAACCCAGGAAACCGGCGGCGGAAGGGGAAACCCGACGTGGGCCGAGCGAATCGGGAAAAAGTATCAGTGGGTCGCCATGTATCAGTTGGCATCCCGCCTCTACGATAGCGTCGACCAAGAAAAGGACTCTTGGGAACGGACAACTGGCCGGTTACCTCTAATCCTCAACGAGGAACGCAAGCTGGATCCGACCATCACCCATTTCAAGCGCCCTGATCGCAAGCCCGCCGAGTGCTGGTGGATCGGGGGCAATGTCGATCTGTTTACAACCAAGCAACTTGACTACAATGCTTGGGTGAGTCGCAGAGACGACCTGCCCTCGATGGAGTTGTTGCTGGCCCCTAAGCACAACAGAGACCAGCGATGGCTTCCGCTGATTTGTGATCCATGTTGGTCCGAATATCGGGAAGGGCGACCGTATGGCGAACCCTACAGATCGACATGGATGCACCTGAGGTCATTCTTGGTCCCGAAAGCGCAGTTCGAGCCGGCAGCGAAAGCGATATCTCGCCGCAACTTCGTCGGAGATTGGATGCCAAACAATGCGAAGTGGCTCTACACCTTTGTCGGTGAGTATCCTTGGGCGAGTGCTTGCAACATCGAGACCGACGAATGGCTTGGCTTCAACACTAGGGTCAGGGGTTCCAACTTGGAGTTTGTTCCCGTTTTTAACGAAGTCGTGTGCGAATGGGAATACGACGGCACTTTGCCGTCGAGCATCTACTTTCACGTGCCAGCACGCGTTCTTTTCAAAGCTGGGCCGCTCTGGTGGAACAGCGTGGACGGGTTCTCGACTCCCGAGGGTAGGACCGTCTTCCGTGATCCTTCAGCTTCGGAAGGTGGCCCCGCCACGTTGTTGGCGGACTTGGATGACCTACTACCGCGTCTTGAGCAGTTAGGCTTTCGCCTCTTGTGGACGCTTCTCGGCGAAAAACACGTTCTCGGCGATCAGGACCGTGACACGCCACAGGTGACGTATTCGCAGTCGGCATTTCTTAACAAGGACGGTTCCATCACTGTTGGGGACCGGGTATTTTTTGAGGATTACGATAGAGATCAGGGCCTCGGTGTTTGAGTGAAGTGCTATTCTGGCGAGGAGAAAGCCTTCATGGTGAGAGTGGCGTCTAACAATAGCATGCAGCGGACGGCGCTGCGCGCCGCCGCTGATACTGAACGTTAGACGCCCTGAAATAGCTGCTCTATG
>JGI997J19993_1000253_pt1 | contig 17946 bp, 17 predicted proteins | sample Etolagbewater25m_FD_19993 | JGI IMG/M metagenome (IMG submission 19993)
TTTTCAGTACCACCCCAAACAATCGTATCAAACGGTACAAAGGCAATTTCACCATACAGTACACACTCTTGGTCAAGGTCAATTTGCCCAGCATACAGCGATACTAAAATCACGCCAATCGCAAAAAATAGGGTAAAAACAATGCCAATACTGGCATCACTTTGTAACTTACCTACCTTATGCAAAGTATCACTCAGCCATGCTGTAAGCAGGCCAATAAACACCGCACCCGTAAGCATTACGGGCAAGGAGCGTGAATCGGTCGCTAAAAAAGCCACCACAATGCCCAGTAAAACTGAGTGACTGATGGCATCGCCCATCAGTGCTTGGCGACGTAAAATTAGAAACACACCGACTAGTGCGCTTGAAATGGCGACTAACGAAGCGGTGGCAATAATTAGTAAATCATTCATAACTTAATTCCTGCTGCACGATTGGGAATAGCATTGCCATGCGGGTCTTGAAGGCTGTCTTTAAGCTCTTCTTCGAGCTGCTTTTCCTGTTCCAGCGTTAAGATGTGTTCGATTCGTTCGGCTTGCGAGTGGACTTGGTCGGGGCTCAACGCTAAGTGTTCATTTAGGTAGTTTTCCCACAGACGATGGCGACGTGTTAACTGGGTCGCTTGTTCTAAGCCACTTTTAGTAAAGCGAAAGCCAAGAGCAGACTCTCTCAGTAAGTTTTTTCGACATAAGTGCCTTAGGGTTTTGCGTAACGTTTGCGGAGGCATGGCGCGTAACGCTTGAATGTCAGAGATGTTAAAGTTGTTTTGCTCAAACTGACTACGCTCCCATAATTTGTAGAGTGTTCTTAGAATGTTCTCTTGTGAAACCCGTTGACGCAATTGATATTGTTTAAGATAGCGTTGGACTAAACCTTTGTCGGGTGCAAACAACAGTGATAAAAAGAATAAGCTCGATAAGCTAACCACCATCCAAGGGCCGGTTGGCATGGCGGGAGCAAGGTAAGAAATTTGGGTACTAATAATTGCGCTCATTGCTCCCACAGCTCCTGCTAATAGAAGAATATTGCGCAATTGATTACTCCATAGACGGGCGGTGGCCACGGGGGTTAATAACACCGCCGCCATCAATACCACGCCAACTAACTGTAATCCGACCACTACGGACATAACAATCAACAGCGCGAGCAGGAGCTCATAACGGTTAACCGCGACCCCTAAGCTGCGGGCATAGTTGCTGTTAAACGCAATCAGACGAAACTTTTGAAAAAATAGTACCACGTTAATTAAGATAAAAATCGTGACATACATGAGCAAGTTAATATCATCGCGGGTCATGGCAGCGGCTTGGCCAAACAAAATTTTATCTAAACCGCTTTTATTCTCTACTTCCATGCCTTGAATAAAGGACAACAGCATTAAGCCCAATGCAAAAAAGAACGATAGCGTAATGGCTAAGGCGGCATCGGGTTTGATTTTAGTGTTTTTGGGTAACCAATCAATAATGAAAAAGCCGATAAAACTCGAAATCACAGCGCCTAAAAACATCACCATTGGATCGCGGGTTTGAAACAGTAAGAAAGCCATCATCACGCCCGGTAATGCAGCATGTGCGAGTGCATCGCCAATCAGTGAACGGCGTCTTAAAAACGCAAATGAGCCAATCACTGAGGCACTGATGCCCAGTAAGATACTGCCCATTAAGACCCACAAAACATTCATGTCATTGAACTGCCAAAATTCTTTAAGCAGTTGCCAAGTGCTGGGCATGTAAGTGGGATCGAGAAGGGTAAAGTTGTCCATGCTGTTTTCTGTCCTAATCGCTTTTGTGGGCTTGATTAAGGCGGGTGCGATACATCTCTTCGGTTAGGTCGTTTAACAATGATAAGCGACCGCCGTAGGTTTTCTGTAGATTCTCTTTGGTTAATACCTCTTCAACAGGACCGGCGGCAACCAAGCGTGCATTGATAAATAAAACCCAATCAAAATACTCGCTTACGGTATTTAAGTCGTGGTGCACACAGACAATCGTTTTACCTTGTGTTTTGAGGGTTTTAAAGAGCTCGATAATGGCTTTTTCGGTAGCGACATCAACCCCAGCAAACGGTTCATCCATTAAATATAAGTTGGCTTGTTGCGCTAAGGCACGCGCTAAAAATACACGCTGTTGCTGTCCACCTGAGAGTTGGCTGATTTGACGGTCACGAAAATCCCACATTTGCAGGTCTTTAAGTGCTTGTTCGGCAATTTCATGGTCGAGTTTACTCGGACGTTGCCAAAGCTTGAGTTGACCGTGACGACCCATTAACACCACGTCCATCACTGAGATAGGGAAATCCCAGTCAATCTCTTCGCGCTGGGGAACATAGGCCGTAGAGAGACGTTTATCAGCCAGTGGTTTGCCAAAAAAACTGACACTGCCTTCAATAAGCGGTTCAAGCCCCATTATGCCTTTAAGCAACGTCGATTTACCTGCGCCATTTGGGCCGACAATGGCAATGGTTTTGCCCTCTGGAATGTCAAAACTGACATCGGTGAGTACCGGTTTGTGGTGGTAACGCATACTTAAATTTTGAACTTTAATCGGGGCAGGGCGGACGGAATTATGATTCATGGTGTGCTTTCCCCTTTAAGTGCGCCAACAATGGTTTTAACATTGTGTGTGACCATGCCGATGTAATTGCCCTCTGCTGTGTTTGCCAAGCCCATGGCATCTGAGAATAGTTTGCCGCCAATTTTCAGACGATGGCCTTCGGCTTCAACGCCTTTAACAAGGGATTCAATGAAACGTGGCGAAACGCTTGACTCTACAAACACAGCTTTGATTTTATTGGCCACAATAATGTCTTTGAGCTGTTTGATATCTTGCAGTCCAAATTCCGCTGCGGTACTGACGCCCTGAAGTCCTTTTACCTGTAAGCCGTAAGCTTGACCAAAATAGCCAAAGGCATCATGAGCGGTAATTAAAATACGTTGTTGCACTGGAATGCTGGCAATTTGTTGAGCTGTCCATTGATCTAATTCAGTTAATTTTTGAAAGTAACGTCTGGCATTTTCTGTGTACTGTGCTTGGTGTTTTGGGTCATGTTTAATCAGCGCTTTTAAGACATTGTCCCCCGCTTGCAGCCAAAGTTGAATATCAAACCAAACGTGTGGATCCATGTGAACCCCATGGTGAATAACTTTATTGCTTGGCAAGTTGTCAGCAACGGCATATACCGCTTTATTGCGAGCCATCTTCTCGAAGATGTCTTGCATCTTACCTTCTAAATGCAAGCCGTTATAAAAGATGATGTCGGCTTTCATTAGTTTACGCAGATCGCCTTGAGTGGCTTTATATAGATGAGGATCGACGCCGGTTCCCATAAGGGACGTAACCGTTACCTGTTGACCGCCGATGTTCTCTGCTAAGTCTCCAATCATGCCGGTAGTGGTCACAATATTGAGATTGGCGTGCGCAGAAACACTCTGAAATGTGACTATACAGCTGATAAGCAGTGTTTTAATTAAGTGAGGTATCATTATGTTTAATCTTATTTTTTGTTTAAAAATTAATAATTAATGTGTCTTGGCTAAATAATAAGTTAGTCAAGGCTAACTTTTAGATGTCGATAATACCATTAAATGTCTAAATCTAGCAAAGGGATTATTGTTGCTGGCAGTTGGATTGAGTGTAAGTGTGGTTTACTTGCTGAATTTAAGGTGTGATTAGTTGCTTTGAGTGAACAATTTAGTGAGGGCAGCGTTATCAATGAATGCCGATAACGCTGATTAGATTTATTGGATTGTCTAGAGGTAGTTTTGAGTTTGTTAAGCGTTATTAAAATCGGAAAACTTTTTTTGGTTTCTTGGTTTTTTTATTGCCTTTTTTAAGCTGAACCATCACTTCGGTATGCGTTGTGTGTGGAAACATATCAATGAGTCCAGCTTTGTGTAGCTGGTAACCTTGTTTCTCAAGCTCCTTAATATCGCGAATTAAGGTTGAAGCGTTACATGAAACGTACACAATGATTTCGGGTTTAAGTTCGTGTAATACTTTGCTGATTTCAAACGCCCCTTGACGACCCGGGTCTAAAAGAACCCGATTGTACTTTTGTTTTCTAAACCACGGTAGTTGAGTGAAGTCTTCAAACAGGTCGGTTTTAATAAATTCAACGTTATCCCGTTGGTTTTGCAAGGCGTTATGTTGGGCCGTGCTCACCAATTCTGCAAGACCTTCAACCCCGGTTACATGTTTGGCGTGTTTTGAAATAGGAAGAGTGAAGTTTCCAACGCCACAAAATAGGTCAAGTACGGTTTGTTTTTGGTCGAGTTCTAGCCATTCAATGGCTTGTTTAACCATTTGCAGATTTTGCTCGCGATTAACTTGCACAAAGCCATTGGCTGGGAAGTTAAGTTGCAAGCCTTCAATATCGTAAAGTGGTTCAATGCTAGTTTCGGTTGTGTCGGCACTGGACACACTGAACACGCCGTTATCCGCTTCAACAAAGGTAATCTCTTTGTAAGCGCGACTAGCCTGAGCAATTAAATCAGCACGCTGCTCTTTTAAGGCCAGGTTTAAAGCCGGTGTTAAAACCGGGCACTGTTCAATATTAACCAATTCATTTGAAGCGTGTTGGCGAAAACCAAGGCGGGCGACTTTGTCGATTTTACTAATGCTTAACCCCAAGCGGGCACGACGACGGTAACCTTTGTCATCGCCAATTAAAGCCGGCATCACTTTGCAGTGTTTGCCATCAACCGATCCCGTTAAGCGAGAGATAAAGTTTTCGGTTTTCCAGTGACGTTGTGCATCAATTGATAGATGCTGCAGTTGACAGCCTCCGCAGTCGCTGTAAAGCGTGCAAAATGGTTCGGTTCTATCTGACGAGGCGTGTTCAATTTCAATTAAATCTGCTTCATCAAACTTGGCTTGGGATTGAATGATTTTAACCTTAACAATGTCCCCCGGTACGGCATGCGGAACAAATATCGCCTTACCTTTATGACGAGTCACACCACGGCCATCGTGGGTTAACCCTTCGATTTTCAGGTTTGAAATGTGGTTAGATTGTGTGTTCGATTCAGTCTTAGTCAAAGTTAGCAGGCCTGTTGGTTTTAAAGCGTGATTTTAAATTAGGAAGATTAAGTTTAATCAATGCCCAAAAGTTTGTGGGTTTGTAAGCTCAGTTGCCATTGTGGATGTTGTAAGCAGTAGTCAACTGCCATTTTGATATTTTGCTGAGTTACAGTGGGATTGGGGTCGTCCATCGGTTGCAAATAATAAAAATCAAACTTTAGGTGCGCCACCGTTTCGGGCATTAAATCGGCTTGCGGATAAACGAGTTTGATCTCATTACCGGAATCCAAAATTAGAGGGGCATTGGCTTTTGGGCTTACACATAGCCAGTCGATATGCTCGGGTGGCAGTTTGGTAGCATTGGTTTCTACCGCGATTTCAAATTGATGCGAATGCAATGTATCGACTAAATCTTGATCGACTTGCAAGAGTGGCTCGCCACCGGTTAGCACAACAAACGGATGTTGCTGAATGTTGGCGGGCCAGAATTGCAGTAAATGTTGGCAAAGGGCCTGCGCATCTTTAAAGCGACCGCCATTTTGGCCATCGGTGCCAATAAAGTCGGTGTCGCAGAATTGGCAAATCGCGTCAGCGCGATCTTCTTCACGGCCGGTCCATAAGTTGCATTTACTAAAACGGCAAAAAATGGCCGGGCGACCAGCGTGAAATCCTTCACCTTGTAAAGAGTAAAACACTTCTTTGATTGAATAGCTCATATTGTGTTGCTTTGTTGATTCATATTGGGTGTATTTTACTCTTTAGTTAGGGCGATGAAGTGATATAATTTGGAGCTATTTTTAAATTTTATGTCAGATAGGTTAACAGCAATGTCAGCAAAGACTTTATACGATAAATTGTGGGATGCACACGTAGTGCGTCAGGATGATGATGGAACGGCTTTAATTTACATTGATCGCCAACTTCTTCACGAAGTAACTTCACCACAGGCGTTTGAAGGTCTGCGTATGGCAAGCCGCAAGCCTTGGCGTATTGATACTAACTTAGCAACGCCAGATCACAACGTACCGACCACCGATTTAACGGGGGGCGTGGCGAGCATTAAAGATGCGGTTTCGCGTATTCAGGTTGAAACCTTAGGGATGAACACCAAAGAGTTTGGCATTACCGAGTTCAGTATGGGTGATATTCGTCAAGGTATTGTGCATGTCGTTGGCCCAGAAGAGGGGGCAACCTTACCGGGGATGACCGTGGTATGTGGCGACTCTCATACAGCTACTCACGGTGCGTTGGGTGCCCTAGCACACGGGATTGGAACGTCTGAAGTGGAACACGTTTTAGCGACGCAATGTTTGATTCAGAAAAAAATGAAAAACATGTTGATAAAGGTCGACGGTAAATTAAGCCCCGGCGTTACCCCAAAAGATGTGGTGCTAGCCATTATCGGTAAGATTGGTACCGCTGGCGGAAACGGCCATGCCATTGAGTTTGGTGGGCAGGTTTTCCGTGATATGTCCCTTGAGGGGCGTATGACCGTTTGTAATATGGCCATCGAAGCGGGGGCGCGTGTTGGTTTGGTGGCGGTGGATGAGAAGACCGTTGAATATGTTCAAGGTCGTCCGTTTGCACCCAAAGGCGACCATTGGGATATGGCCGTGACCGCTTGGATGGATTTAAAGTCGGATGATGATGCGGTATTTGATAAGGTGGTTGAGATGGATGGTTCAAAAATTGAACCGCAAGTTTCATGGGGAACCTCTCCTGAGATGGTGTTGGATGTCAATGGTAAAGTTCCTAATCCTGCCAACGAAACAGATCCTGTAAAAGCGGGGGGTATTGAGCGTGCATTGGCTTATATGGGTTTAGAAGCGGATATGCCAATTAAAGATATTCCGGTTGATTTTGTCTTTATTGGTTCTTGCACCAACTCGCGTATTGAAGATTTTCGTGCTGCAGCGGCCGTGTTAAAAGGGCGTAAGATTTCTGATAAAGTTGAACAAGCTTTGGCGGTTCCAGGATCGGGTTTGGTTAAGCAACAAGCCGAGCAAGAGGGCTTAGATAAGATCTTTATTGAAGCCGGTTTTGAATGGCGTAACCCAGGTTGTTCTATGTGTTTGGCGATGAATGCCGATAAACTACCAACCGGTAAGCATTGTGCGTCCACTTCGAACCGAAACTTTGAAGGTCGTCAAGGTGCGGGTGGCCGTACGCACTTGGTAAGCCCAGAGATGGCGGCTGCGGCTGCAGTTGCAGGGCACTTTACAGATGTTCGTGACTACTTATAAACCACAATAGCGGAGAAGAAGAATGGAAAAGTTTGTACAGAAAACCGCCATTGTGGCACCGATGGATCGCGCTAACGTAGATACTGATGCGATTATCCCGAAGCAATTTTTAAAGTCGATTAAGCGCACGGGGTTTGGCCCGAACTTATTTGACGAATGGCGTTATGAAGATGTGGGTGAGCCTGATTCAGATAACTCGAAACGCCCACTGAAAAAAGATTTTGTCTTAAATCAGTCTCGTTATCAAGGTGCGCAAGTATTACTGGCGCGTGAAAACTTTGGTTGTGGTTCAAGTCGTGAGCACGCCCCTTGGGCGCTAAAAGATTATGGTTTTGATGTGGTGATTGCACCAAGCTTTGCGGACATCTTTTTTAACAATAGTTTCAAGAATGGGCTTATCCCCATTATTTTAGATGAAAAGATTGTTGATGGTCTGTTTGAAGAGGTCTTTGCTCAAGAAGGTTATGAACTGACGGTTGATTTACAGAATCAACAAATTATCAAACCAAATGGCGACAAAATTCCGTTTGAAGTGGACAGTTTCCGTCGCCACTGTTTGTTAAATGGATTAGATGACATTGGTCTGACGTTGCAGCATCAAGACGATATTAAGGCTTATGAAGAGAAGACCAAAAAAACCGCACCTTGGCTGTTTGCTGGTTAATTAAGTCGAATTTAAATGTTAGCAGGCCTGCTCACTTTTAAATGACAAAATAGAAATTAAGAATAACGTTATAAAGCCTTCGTGACTTCGTGTCTTCGTGGTTAAAAATTTAGAGAGTATTAGAGTATGACACAACAAGTATTGGTTTTACCGGGTGATGGTATTGGTCCTGAAATTACAGCAGAAGCACTGAAAGTATTAGAAGCACTGAAAGTGTCTGACGGTCTAGACATTGAAATGTCTGAAGATTTAGTTGGTGGAGCCGCTTACGACGTTCACGGTGTACCTTTAGCAGATGAAACCATGGCAAAGGCCAAGGCTGCTGATGCAGTTTTGTTGGGTGCAGTGGGTGGTTACAAGTGGGAATCCCTTGATATCTCGGTTCGTCCAGAGAAAGGCTTGTTGCGTTTGCGTTCAGAGATGCAGTTGTTTGCTAACTTACGCCCTGCATTTCTATATCCACAGCTTGCAGATGCCTCGACCCTAAAACCAGAAGTGGTTGCCGGTTTAGATATTTTGATTGTTCGCGAATTAACCGGTGGTATCTATTTTGGTCAGCCTCGAGGCATTCGTACATTGGAAAATGGTGAGCGTCAAGGCTTTAACACTTACGTCTATTCAGAGTCTGAAATTAAGCGTATTGCGCACGTGGCTTTTCAAGCGGCAATGAAACGTAACAAGAAGCTAACGTCTGTGGATAAAGCGAATGTTTTAGAAGTGACCGAGCTATGGCGTGAAATCGTTGATCAAATTGCACCGGAATACCCAGAAGTTGAAGTGAAACACATGTATGTGGATAACGCAGCCATGCAACTTGTTTTAAACCCAAAACAGTTTGACGTTATGGTGACTGGAAACATGTTTGGTGACATTCTTTCCGATGAAGCCTCTATGTTGACCGGTTCAATTGGTATGTTGGCATCTGCCTCTCTAGATTCAAATAACAAAGGGATGTATGAGCCTAGTCATGGTTCTGCTCCAGATATTGCCGGTAAAAATTTAGCCAATCCGTTAGCTACGATTCTGTCTGCGGCAATGATGTTACGCTACTCATTAGGGCGTGAAGATTTAGCTGTGAAGATTGAAAATGCCGTTGGTAAAGTATTGGATCAAGGTCTGCGTACCGGTGATATTTTCTCCGAAGGCAAGGGCAATACCCGTGTTTCGTGTTCTGAAATGGGCGATGCGGTGGTTGCCGCGCTGTAAGGCTTGGTCTTATGGTGCGCACCTACCTGAGTAAAGACTGAATGCGAAATTACTTTACTATTACCATTAGTGACGTGCATGGCGCACGTTCTTACTCATTCAAGCAGATTTTTAAGCGTTTTGCATGGTTATTGTTTTTGTCGCTTTTGATTGTTTGGGCTGGCGGAGCAACTATGATTTTGTGGTTGTCGTCAGAAGCAAAAGAGATTGAATCCCAACATCTTAATGCCGTGATGGATTATGAACATACCTTGGCAAATACCAAGAGTGATTACATACATCTTACTTCAGAAAAACGCTTACTTGAACAGGAGCTTGCCGAAAAAACCAAGCAAGCTGAGTTTTTAGATGAAACTTTGCAGGGTTTGGAAGCGTTAATTGGTACCGGTAATAGTAACGAAGAGCCTGAAAAAGCGATGGAAGATCGCGTTAAGCTCGTTCAGTTGGGCGCTTTGGGTAAAAGTTTGATGCTAGAAATGTTGCCAAACGGTCGACCCGTGCTAGATTTTGCAGGTGTTAGCAGTGCTTATGGGTGGCGTATTCACCCCGTTAGAGGGACGAAACAATTTCATCGAGGTATTGATTACCGAGGAGAAAAAGGGGCACCTATTATTACAACGGCAGATGGTGTGGTTGAATATGCTGGTTTTCATAAAAAAAGTGGATTTGGCAATTACATCATTGTGACACACGCTAATGGCTTTAAGACGCACTACGGTCATTTAAGTCGTATTGATGTTAAAACCGGTGAGTTTGTCAAAAAAGGTCAGGTGATTGCAGGCATTGGTTCAACAGGGATTTCTTCTGGGAATCATTTGCATTATGAGATTTCGTTTGTGCAGCGAAAACTGGATCCAGTCCCCTTTGTCGAGTGGGATTTACAAAATTATGATAGCGTTTTTGAAGAGGTAAAAGGAGTGCCATGGGGTTCTTTAAGTCAAGCAGTAAACGCTCGAGTGCAGAAGGTGGAAAAACAATTATTGCACCGGGGTGTGTCTTTAGCGGAGAATTCAGCGAATTAACCGGCTCCTTGCATGTTGATGGGCGAATTGACGGTCGAATTGAGAGTGCGTTTGATCTTTCAATTGGAACACAGGGTCAAGTAAAGGGTTATGTTAAAGCGCGCACGATTGTTTTAAGTGGTGTTTTAGAGGGCAGAGTCGCTTGCGAGCGTATCGATATTTTAGCTTCGGGTAAGTTGATTGGTGAGCTTGTCTCGGGTGAGTTGACGGTTGAAGCTGGCGGTAAGTTTATTGGAGAAAGTCGTGAATTGACCGAAGGCGGTTTGATTGTAAGTTTCCCTGAGGATATGAAAACGACTTCACCGGCCTCATTGACAGATCATTCTGAAGACTTAGAGCAAGGTAAGTCTTCGCTTTAATATCTCTTGCGAAAATAAATTCAAATTAGTTTGAAGTTGGGCGATTTACTCATCCCCGATGTTCAGTATTTAAAGTTACTATCCGCTCGGATTGAGCGTAATGAAGTTAGGAATAAAAAAATGACAAAGTTGTATGATATTGCCGTCGTTGGGGCAACCGGAGCAGTGGGTGAAACCATTTTAAAGGTACTGGAAGAGCGTAATTTTCCTGTTGGCAAATTATACCCTTTAGCAAGTAGTCGTTCTGCGGGTAAAAAAATTGAATTCAATGGTGGTTGGGTAAAGGTTGAAGACTTAGAAACGTTTGATTTTTCAAAGGTCCAAATTGGCCTGTTTTCGCCCGGTGCCAGTGTTTCTAAGATTTATGCCCCTAAAGCAGCCGCAGCCGGTTGTGTCGTGGTTGATAATACCTCTGAATTCCGTTATGACGATGATATTCCGTTAGTGGTACCTGAAGTAAATCCAGATGCGATTGCTGGTTATACAAACCGTGGCATCATTGCAAACCCTAATTGTTCAACCATTCAGATGTTAGTGGCTTTAAAGCCCATTTATGATGCAGTGGGTATTAAACGTATTAACGTTGCTACTTACCAGGCCGTTTCAGGAACGGGTAAAGAGGCGATTGAAGAGTTAGCAAAACAGACTGCAAGCCTGCTAAATATGAAGCCAGCAGAGTGCAGTGTTTATCCTAAGCAAATTGCGTTTAACTGTATTCCTCAGATTGACGTGTTTATGGAAAACGGCTACACCAAAGAAGAGATGAAGATGGTGTGGGAAACCAAAAAAATCATGGGTGACGATAAGATTCTAGTTAACCCAACAGCCGTGCGTGTGCCGGTATTTTTTGGACACAGTGAAGCACTCCATATTGAAACTGACAGAAAAATTACCGCTGCTGAAGCTAAAGCATTGTTTGAAAAAGCAGATGGCATTGTTTTAATTGATGAGCATATCGATGGGGGTTACCCAACGGCAGTGAGCGATGCAGCCGATACCAATCCAGTTTATGTGGGTCGAGTTCGTGAAGATATCTCTATTGAAAACGGCTTAGATATCTGGGTTGTAGCAGATAACGTTCGTAAGGGTGCGGCAACCAATACGGTGCAGATTGCTGAGCTGTTAATTGCTAAATACCTATAAGTCCGCTTAACTCGATGAGTTCAGAGTTAAAAAGAGTTGCGCTATGCATTGAGTATCAAGGCACGCAATATTGTGGCTGGCAACGTCAATTAGAGTGTGAATCGGTTCAAGGTTTTATTGAAAAAGCCGTGTCATCGATTGCCAATGCACCAATAAGTGTGCAATGTGCAGGTCGCACCGATACCGGCGTCCATTCGCTTGGCCAAATTGTTCACTTCGATACACCCGTTGACCGCTCAATGAACGCTTGGGTCAGAGGAGCGAATACCAAGTTGCCTTTTGATATTCGTATCGCCTGGGCAAAACCGGTTGATGAGGATTTTCACGCACGTTTTTCGGCTATTGCACGTCAATATCGTTATGTTATTTATAATCGTAAGGTACATTCGGCCGTACTGGCTTGTCGAACCACATGGGAGTCGGTGAGTCTTGATGAGCAAAAAATGCATCAAGCTGCCCAATACTTATTGGGTGAACAAGATTACTCTTCATTTAGAGCATCTGCTTGCCAAGCGGCGCACGCTAAACGAGAGATTCAGTCAATTAGTGTGAGTCGATCTGGTCATTTTGTTTTTATTGATATTCAAGCGAACGCTTTTTTACATCATATGGTCAGAAACATTGCAGGAACCCTAATGGAAGTGGGACGCGGTGAACGTCGGATAGAGTGGGTTCGTGAGCTGCTTGCGATTCAAGACCGAACTAAAGCGGGGCCAACCGCACCGGCGCTTGGATTGTATTTTGTAAATGCCTTGTACCCCGAACATTTTGAAATTCCACGCGTTCAACTTGACGAGGTTTTATGGCAATGGCAGTAAACACTCGAACTCGTGTTAAGATTTGCGGCATTACCACTGTGTCAGACGGCTTAATGGTGGCTCAAAGTGGCGCAGATGCGATTGGTTTGGTGTTTTACGTACCCAGTCCTCGGCATGTTGAAATTGAGCAGGCCTGCTCAATTGCCAAAGCAATGCCCGCATTTGTGACTAAGACAGCGCTGTTTGTGAATCCTGAAATTGAATACGTTAAGGCTGTGTTAGAGCAAGTCCAGATTGATTTGTTGCAGTTTCATGGTGATGAGTCGCCTGAGTTTTGTGAGCAGTTTGGTTTACCGTATATGAAAGCGGTGCGCATGCAAGAGACAACGGATTTAAACGAGATAGTGAACCAATACGTGGGAGCTTGTGGGATTCTTTTAGATGCTTATAAACCAGGGGTTCCAGGTGGAACGGGTGAGCAGTTTAATTGGAGTTGGGTGCCCAAAACGCTCAGCAAGCCGATTATTCTAGCGGGTGGTTTAACCGCTGAAAATATTCATCAAGCGATTCAATCAACCCAGCCATGGGCCGTGGATGTGAGTGGCGGTGTGGAAGCCAGTAAGGGCATTAAGTCCAGCGAACAAGTAACCTTATTTATGCAACAAGTAATGAGACCAATTGAATGACAACTGATTTTTCAAAGTTCCCAGATAAGAGTGGCCATTTTGGACCTTACGGTGGCATATTTGCCCCAGAAACTTTAATGGCTGCCTTAGAGCAGTTAAGTAACGAATATGAAAGTGTTAAGAATGATCCTAATTTTTTAAATGAAATTGCAGATGACTTACGAGATTACGTTGGTCGTCCAACGCCTTTGTATTATGCTCAACGTTGGTCAGAGTCATTGGGTGGTGCAAAAATCTATTTAAAACGCGAAGACTTAAATCACACTGGTGCGCACAAGGTGAATAACACCATTGGTCAAGCTCTGCTGGCAAAGCGTTTAGGTAAAACCCGTATCATCGCTGAAACAGGGGCTGGTCAACACGGTGTGGCCAGCGCCACGGTTGCTGCGCGTTTAGGATTGGAGTGTGTGGTGTATATGGGGGCGGATGATGTAGTGCGTCAAGCCCCAAACGTGTTACGCATGAAAATGCTTGGTGCCAAAGTTGTGGCCGTTGAGTCGGGTTCTAGAACCCTTAAAGATGCTTTGAATGAAGCGATGCGTGACTGGGTTACGAATGTTGATGATACTTTCTATATTATTGGTACGGTTGCTGGCCCTCACCCTTATCCAGGTATGGTGCGTGATTTCCAAGCGGTGATTGGTGAAGAGTCACGTCGTCAGATTTTAGAGAAAGAGGGTAAATTACCGGATGCATTGATTGCTTGTGTAGGGGGTGGTTCTAATGCAATTGGGTTGTTCCATAAGTTTTTACCGGATGAAAGCGTTAAAATTTACGGTGTTGAGCCTGCGGGTCATGGTTTAGAAAGCGGACAGCATGCTGCGCCTTTATGTAAAGGGACTCCGGGCGTGTTACACGGCAACCGTACTTATTTAATGCAAGACAAAAACGGCCAGATTTTAGGTACACACTCTATTTCAGCAGGCCTGGATTACCCCGGTGTTGGCCCTGAACACGCTTGGTTAAAAGACATTGGTCGAGTGAATTATGTCGCGATTGATGATGAAGAAGCGTTACAAGGGTTCAGAGATTTAACCCGTTTTGAAGGGATTATCCCCGCACTTGAGTCGAGTCACGCTTTGGCTTACGCCACCAAGTTAGCACCGACTATGCGACCAGACCAAACGATTATTATTAACCTGTCTGGTCGTGGTGATAAAGACATGAATACGATTGCACAAATTGAAGGTTTTGACTTTTAGGATTGAATTATGGAAATGGGTAGAATTGAAGAGACGTTCGCAGAGCTAAAAGCGCAAGGTAAAACCGCGTTAATTCCATATATTACCGCAGGGGATCCACGTCCTGGTGTGACAGTGGCATTGATGCATCGCTTGGTGAACAAAGGTGCGGATATGTTGGAGTTGGGTGTGCCATTCTCTGATCCAATGGCGGATGGTCCTGTGATTCAAAAAGCGGTAGAGCGTGCTTTGGCGCATAACGTCAGTTTGGATGATGTATTAGAGATGGTGCGTGAATTCCGTATGGCTGATGCAGAAACACCGATTATTTTGATGGGCTACCTTAACCCAGTTGAAGCAATGGGTTATCAAAGCTTTTCAGAAGCCGCAATGTCTGTCGGTGTGGATGCAGTATTAACAGTGGATATGCCTCCTGAGGAGAGTACGGGGTATCTGGAAGCCTTGAGAGAGCATGATATGGACCGTGTTTTTTTGGTATCACCGACCACGCCTGATAGCCGCTTGGCAGCGGTGAATGAAAAAGGAAGTGGCTTTGTCTATTACGTTTCTTTGAAGGGCGTTACCGGCTCAAAAGAGTTGGATGTGGCTGACGTGACCACGCAAATTGCCCGCATTAAACAAAAAATTGATCTACCGATTGGGATTGGATTTGGTATTCGAGATGGCGAGATGGCATTTAAGATGGCTCAGCTTGGCGATGCGGTGATAGTTGGTTCCTCTTTAGTGAGTATTATTGAAGCAAACCACGATCAAGACTTATATGAGATAGAGCTTGCATTAAGTGAGAAAATGACCGAATTTCGATCCGCGATTGATCGTGCAGATGCACTAAAAACTCAGGAGTAAACTTATGAACTGGTTTGAAAAGATTTTACCAAGTATTAAAAATGTGACTGAGCGTAAAAGTTCGGTACCTGAAGGTTTATGGACAAAGTGTCCAAAGTGCGAAAGCACGCTTTATCGCTCGGAAGTAAAGCGTAATAAAGAAGTGTGTCCAAAGTGTGATCACCATATGCGTCTGGGTGGACGTGAGCGTTTACACGCCTTTCTTGATGAAAACACCTTTCAGGAAATTTCTGGTAATGTTTCGCCCGTAGATCGTTTAAAGTTTAGAGACATCAAAAAATACAAGGACCGTATTTCTCAAGCTCAAAAAGCGACCAACGAGAAAGATTCGTTTATTACCGCAACGGGAACAATTAACGGGTTACAAGTGGTAGCGGGTGCCTTTGAATTTAAATTTATGGGCGGTTCAATGGGATCGGTCATGGGTGAGAAATTTGTTCGTGCGGTCAATACAGCGATTGAACTCAAAGCGCCATTAATTGTTTTCTCCGCCAGTGGTGGAGCACGTATGCAAGAAGCGTTGTTCTCATTAATGCAAATGGCTAAAACAAGTGCGGCGTTAGGGCGTTTACGTGCTAAAGGTTTGCCATTTGTTTCGGTGCTAACCGATCCGACAATGGGCGGCGTTTCAGCCAGTTTTGCTATGCTCGGAGACATTAACGTTGCAGAACCCAAAGCCTTAATTGGCTTTGCAGGTCCACGTGTTATCGAACAAACTGTTCGCGAAAAACTACCAGAAGGGTTTCAGCGCAGTGAGTTTTTATTAGATCACGGTGCCATTGACCGCATTATTCATCGTCATGAACTGGCGAATGAGTTGTCTAGTATTTGTAGTATGCTTCTGAAAAAGCCTGCTTAAATTTTTAAGGCCTTGAAGAGTGAAGGCTATTTCTTCAAGGCTTTTTGTATCTATCGACGTTGATAAAGTAACTTTATGAATCACCCAACAAGAGATTCAGGACTGCAATCTTGGATTGATTGGCTATTGTCGCTACACGCCCAAGAAATTGATATGGGTTTGGAGCGAGTCTCTAAGGTCGCCAGTAAACTAAAAGTTAGCAGGCCTGCGCCTTTTGTAATGAGTGTCGCGGGCACGAATGGCAAAGGGTCGAGCGTTGCGATGTTGACTTCTATTTTGGAGGCAGCAAATTACTCGGTTGGTACCTATACTTCTCCCCATATCCTTCGTTATAACGAACGTATCCAAATTAATGGCAAGATGGTTTCAGATCAAGCGATTGTGGATGCTTTTCTTGATATTGAGTTAGCTCGTGGTGATACCAAGCTGACCTATTTTGAATTTTCAACTTTAGCTGCACTGCTTATTTTTAAGCAAAAGAAAGTAGATGTGGCGGTTTTAGAAGTCGGCTTGGGTGGGCGCTTGGACGCTGTAAACTTGGTGGATGCCGATGCCGCTTTGATTTGTGCGATTGATGTTGACCATATAGAGTGGTTAGGCAGTGATCGTTCGGTCATTGCGACTGAAAAGGCGGGTATTACTCGAAAAGGTAAACCGGCAGTTTGCTCTGACCCTAATCCACCAAAAAGCTTGTTTGACTATGCTAAAAGCCGTAAAGTACCGCTGCATTTTTTAGGAATGGATTTCCATTTTATACAAAATCAGCAGGCCTGCCAGGTTTCTCAAAATCAAGCCCAAGAATGCAGTTGGTCTGTTTCATGGAATAGCGAGGTTGTAGATTTAAACTGGCCAGAATTGAATGGTAAACCGTTACCGGCACCCGCTTTACAAGGCGATTTTCAGTTTCAAAATGCTGCGGGAGTGATTGCTCTATTAGCCAGTGTACAAGCTTCTTTACCTGTTAGTTTTGGAGCAGTTTGCAAAGGTTTAATATCAACTCAGCACCCTGGCCGCTTGCAGTCTTTGTTTATAAATGAGCAGGCCTGGTTGATTGATGTGGCACACAATCCACAATCGGCTAAAGTGTTGGCCGATTATTTAGCAACGCACTCTGAAACGGGTTATCAGGCGATCTTTTCGGTGTTAAATGATAAAGACAGTTTGCCAATGGTGACTATGCTTAAACCTTATGTAACCCGATGGTATATTGCCGATCTAGGGATTCCACGGGCAACCCCTTTAAAAGCGTTAGAGGCATTGTTGCTTCAGGCTGGTGTCTGTGAAACATCGATCTTTTTTGGGGCGTCGGTAGCGACCTCTGTAGCCGAGGTTAAGACCGATTTACCCGTGTTGGTTTGGGGCTCTTTTTTTACGGTATCTCAAGCCTTAACGGCTTTACAAAATCGCGATTGGTTGTAGATGCAAGAAGATAATCAAGCCATGGATGATGTTAGTAAATATCGATTAACCGGTGCTGTGATTTGGCTACTGTTATTAGTGATAATCGTGCCAACTTGGTACAGTAACCCGGTTAATTTTAAGCCTGATAGTGAGCGAACAGCTGAGTCTAAAGCCTCTAATCCTGTTATATATCAAGCTTACGTTTTGCCGACTAAAACTTCACTAAAAGATTCGGTGAGTGCCAAAGAATCACCTGTAATAAAACCATTGAATAAACCCGTCACGTCCTTACCAGCGGCTTCGGAGCCTGTTTCTAATACCGTAAAAGAATCCGTTTCTGAAAAATATGTAAAACCGCTAATGAAAGCCGACCCTGCTTCAGAAGTAAAAGTGGGAGAGTGGTTGGTTAAGGTCTATTCTACTAAAGAGATAAAAGATGCTAATAAAGTATTAGGTCTATTAGATGATAAATATGAGGTTTGGATAAAAGAATTCCCAAAATCAAAAACCTATTCAGTTAGAACGGGACCTTATACGTC
>JGI997J19993_1000255_pt1 | contig 17906 bp, 13 predicted proteins | sample Etolagbewater25m_FD_19993 | JGI IMG/M metagenome (IMG submission 19993)
AATAAACACAACTTTGGTTTTCTCAGTGATGGCGGCTAACATCGCCGTCAAATCATGACCGAATGCGTTTGCAGGCACTTCCACTGCCGTTGCACCAACAATTTGTGCGCAGAGCGGATAAACTGCAAACCCATATTGTGAATACACAATTTCATCACCTGAAGCAGCAAACACTCTTGCCACCAATTCAAGCATCTCATTTGAGCCGTTTCCGACGGTAATTTGCGACATTGGCAAATTCAAAAACTTTGAGAGCGCATCTTTTAAAATATAAGCGCCACCATCTGGATAACGGGCAATTTCTGATAGTTCAGCTGTAATCGCCGCTGTCACAGACGGGCTTGCACCCAATGGATTTTCGTTAGAAGCCAACTTGGAGATTCGAGTTAAACCTAATTCACGTTGTAAATCACTGACAGGTTTACCCGGAACATAAGGGTGAATGCCAAGAATTTGCGGTTGAATTTGGTCACAAAACAGTGCGGAACGAGTGGTCATAAATGCTACTTAAAAAAATAAATGAGGGTTATGCATCAAGGGGCGAAACAGGAAAAGAACCGAGTAACTTATAAAAAGCGGCACGTTCTTTTACTTCGTTTAAGGCTTCGGCAACGTTACTGTCTGCACGGTGACCTAAAATATCTATGAAAAATAGGTAATCCCATTTTTTATCGGTTGCTGGACGAGAGATAATGCGCGTCATACTAATATCTCGTTTTGAGAAACAGGCCAATAACTCAATTAAGGCACCTGATTTGTTGGGAATAGAGACAATCATCGCGGTTTTATCATCTCCGCTGGGCTGGGTCGCCTCTTTCCCAACAATCCAAAACTTGGTGGTATTGTCACGCTGATCCTCTATGTGCGTTTCTAACACATTTAAACCATACAAAATGGCCGCTTGCTCAGAAGCAATGGCCGCTAAAGAACCGTCCTCTTGCGCCATTTTAGCCGCTAATGCATTCGAATCGACCGCTTCCAATTCAGCCCATGGCATATTATTCTTTAGCCAGTGCTCGCACTGACCTAACGCCTGCCCATGTGCCACAACTTTACGAATAAGCTCTAAATCTTTGTCTTTTGACAGCAAACAGTGATGAATGGCCATATCGACTTCACCAGATACCGTCAGATTAGATTTAATCAGTTCATACTCAGTTGACTTAACCACCCCTTCCGAAGAGTTTTCAACCGGAACAATGCCGTAATTGGCATTGCCCTTCTCGACCGTTGAGAAGACTTCTTCAATGGTTGAAACGGCAACGGGGTGTGCAGATGAGCCAAACTGTTTAATGACGCTAGCGTGCGAATAACTGCCCTCTGGCCCTAAGTAAGCAACCGAAATAGGCTGTTCTAATGCCAAACAGGCAGACATAATCTCTCTAAATAGACGAGCCATCTCGTTATCTGCTAACAGACTGGTATTGCGTTCTTTAACCAAACGCAGTACTTGTGCCTCACGTTCTGGACGGTAAAAAACAGTCTCAACCTTGCCACCTTGCGTTTTAATATCCGCTACTTTTTGCGCGCATTGGGCACGTTTACCAATTAATTCTTGGATTTGAGCATCAATCGCATCAATTTGAATACGAATCTCTGTTAACTGAGCTTGTTCTGTCTGTTGATCTGTCATTAAGTAAACCAAATATCTTAAAGTGTGAGTTTAAAAAGCTTAAGCGTATTTTTTAGCAAACACATCCATAAACTGAATCAGTGCGTCTACCCCATCTTCTGGCATAGCGTTGTAAATACTGGCACGCATTCCGCCAAAGGCTTTATGCCCTTTCAAACTAAGCAGGCCTGCTGACTTTGATTCGTCTAAAAAAGTCTTCTCTAACGCACTGTTTGCTAAATTAAAAGTGACATTCATCCACGAACGATTATGCTCTGAAATGCTATTAGAGTAGAAATCAGAAGCGTCAATATAAGCGTACAACTTGTGTGCTTTGGACTCATTAATTTTAGCGATTTCAGCGACACCACCAATCTTCTTAATCCATTGAAAAACCAATCCGGCCAAATACCAAGCGTAGGTCGCCGGCGTATTAAACATGGATTCGTTATTGGCATATACATCCCAATTCATCAGTGTAGGTGTGTCTTGTCGAGCATGACCTAATAGATCTTCACGAACAATCACAATCGCCAGGCCTGCTGGACCGATATTTTTTTGCGCACCGGCATAAATCATGGCGTATTTGCTAACATCAATTTCACGGCACATAATATTTGAGGACATATCGGCAATGACGGGTTTACCTTGAGCAAAGACAATATCTAAATCATCGTCTTTAAGCTCTAAACCGGTAATGGTTTCATTCACGCAAACATGTATGTATTTAGCCTCTGGACTAAACGTCCAAGTTGAATGATTGGGAATTTCAGTCGGATTATCAGAACCGCCCTCTGCAACCACGTTAACGTTGGCATATCGTAAGGCTTCTTTAATTGCTTTATGCGACCAAACACCGGTATCTAAATAATCAACTGTATCGCCTTGCTCAGCCAAATTCATTGGAATAGCCGCAAACTGTAACGAAGCGCCACCATGGGTAAAGATCACTTTGTAGTTATCTGGAATCGCCATGATTTCACGCAAATCGGCTTCCATTTTGTGCGCGACTCCCATGTATTCGGGGCTTCGGTGTGACATCTCCATGACCGACATACCTGAATTATTCCAGTTAAGGAATTCATGCGCAGCTTGACGCATGACATCTTCAGGTAACATGGCTGGACCTGCACTAAAATTGAATGTTCTTGACATGTTTTTTCCTTTCAATCCTATCGCACAGCAATAAGAAAATGCTCTATTCCAAATACAAAAACAGGGCGACGCCTAATGTTAGGCCCGCCCTATCTTTTTTTAAAAACAACGTTGTTTTATGACTCTTCGGTTTCACCCGACGTTGTGTCAGACTCAGTTTTAGAATCCGCGTCAGTCGATGTTTCAACGGACGAATCGATTGATTGTTCGGCAACGACTTCACCCTCTAATACAGACTCGTCGAGCGCTTCATCTTCAACGTCGATATCAACGACCGCTAAACCAACAACCATCTCACCTTTACCCACATTAATCAGCTTAACACCTTGCGTGTTTCGGCCAACGACTGAGACCTCAGAAACACGTGTGCGAACCAACGTTGCTTTGTTAGTGATTAATACCATCTCTTGATCTGGCGTTACCGCAACCGAAGAGACAACTTGGCCATTTCGATCAGAGGTTTTAATGGAGATAACACCCTGACCACCACGATTAATCGTAGAGTAGTCATCAACTGGCGTACATTTACCAAAACCGTGCTGTGTTGCCGTTAAGATCAGTGAGTTAGGAATCGCAACTTGCATACTAATAACATGCGCCCCTTCCGCTAACTTCATACCACGCACACCACGAGCCGTTCGACCCATCACACGCACATCCGACTCTTTAAAGCGAATCGCTTTACCGACGTTACTGAACAACATAATATCTTGGTTACCATCGGTCAGTGCCGTTCCGACTAATTCGTCATCATCTAAAAGGTCAACCGCAATAATACCGTTAGCACGAGGTCTTGAGAAATCGCTCAATGACACACGCTTAACAACTGAATTACGGGTTGCCATAAAGACTGAACGTTCATCGTCAAACTCATTAACCGGCAACACTGAAGTAATGTGTTCACCCTCTTCTAAAGGCAGAACGTTTACAATAGGTTTTCCACGGCTTCCGCGACTGGCCAATGGCAACTGCCATGTTTTCTGCCAGTACAATTTACCGCGGTTAGAGAAGCACAGGAGCATATCGTGCGTACTGGCCACAAAAATTTGCCCAACTTCATCTTCTTCTTTCATAGCCGTTGCCGACTTACCGCGACCACCGCGTTTTTGAGCACGGTAATCACTCAATGGCTGAGTTTTAATGTAACCGTCTTCCGACAAGGTCACAATTCGGTCCTCAACCGCAATCAAATCTTCGGCATCTAAATTTTGGTAGCTGTGGTCAATCATGGTACGACGCGCATCACCAAATGATTCTAGCACTTCAACTAGCTCTTCTTTAACCACCTCCGTTAAACGATCAGGGTTACGAAGAATCTCCAGGAATTCGGTAATTTTCTCAATTAAAGATTTGTACTCTTCAATGATTTTGTCTTGCTCTAGACCGGTTAAACGGTGCAGACGCATCTCAAGGATGGCTTGCGCTTGGGTCGGTGAAAGCTTATAAATATCGCCATCTGAACCAAATCCAGCCGGCAAATCTTCAGGACGAATATCCTTCATTTCAACACGTTCTAGGTAGTCAAGAACGGTTCCCACATTCCAAGCTTTCTCAAGCATGCGTTCTTTCGCTACGGATGGACTTGGCGAAGCTTTAATCAGCTCAATCATCTCATCGATATTGTGTAGCGCAATGGTTAAGCCCTCTAAGATGTGCGCTTTTTCACGAGCCTTACGTAGTTCGTAAATGGTGCGACGCGTGACCACTTCACGACGGTGCTTAATAAACGCTTCGACTACTTCACGCAAGTTAAGAAGTTTTGGTTGACCATCAATCAGCGCCACCATATTAATACCAAATACGGTCTGCATTGAGGTTTGCTTATAAAGATTATTTACAATAACTTCTGGTACTTCACCACGACGTAATTCAATAACGATTCGCATACCATCTTTGTCGGACTCATCACGCAGACCAGTGATGCCTTCGATTTTCTTCTCTTTAACCAACTCGGCAATGCGCTCAATTAAGCGCGCTTTGTTCACTTGATAAGGCAGCTCTTCAACAATGATTTGCGACTTACCTTTGGCGTCGGTTTCTACGCTGGTTTTTGAACGAATCTGTACGCGTCCCCGACCGGTTTCATAAGCTTCACGAATACCCGCAGTTCCGTTGATAATGCCGTGCGTTGGGAAATCTGGACCAGGCAAATGTTCCATGAGTCCGGCAACGTCAATTTTTGGGTTTTCAATAAACGCCAAGCACGCATTGATGGTTTCGTTTAAATTGTGTGGCGGAATATTAGTGGCCATACCAACTGCAATACCGGAAGAACCGTTTACGAGTAGGTTGGGAATGCGCGTTGGCATAACGACCGGTTCAGATTCGGAACCATCATAGTTTTCTGCAAAGTTAACGGTCTCTTTATCTAAGTCCGCTAGTAGATGATGAGCGATTTTTGACATACGAATTTCGGTGTAACGCATCGCCGCTGGTGAATCGCCATCCACCGAACCGAAGTTACCTTGACCGTCTACCAACATATATCGTAATGAGAATGGCTGCGCCATGCGAACGATTGTGTCATATACTGCTGTGTCACCGTGCGGGTGATACTTACCGATTACATCACCGACAATACGGGCAGATTTTTTGTAAGGTTTGTTATAGTCATTACTCAACACACTCATGGCGTAAAGTACGCGACGGTGAACCGGTTTTAAACCATCTCTTACATCGGGAAGTGCGCGTCCTACAATTACGCTCATGGCATAACTCAGGTACGACTGTTCCATCTCATCTTCTAACGAAATGGGAATAATTTCACGTGCAAATTCAGACATCAATCATCCAATCTATTTTCAAAACAATTTAAAGCCGACATTATAACTAAACAATCCTTTTAAAGCGACATTTTATACGTGTTTCTAACCTATTAAACCCTTATCAATAGCCTCATTCAGCGCTTTTATAATGCAATCCAATCTGTCAAGTTACAAAAGCCTTTAAAAGGATTTATTTTCCAGCTTAGCCTGTTTCAAAACAGTTATAATTTTGAACTTATTTCAACTTATAAAAACAAGCAGGCCTGCTAAGATTACGATTTTAACAACCCCTGTAATGACTAAAAATGAGACTGCATGAACGAACCAACCTTGAATAGTGGCAACGCCGATCAATCAGAGTTAGATAATTTCAACCGTCTATCGAATACTTGGTGGGACATTGAGGGGGAATTTGGCGCGTTGCACAAAATAAACCCGTTTAGACTCGAGTTTATTGAGCGACATCAAACCATTGCCGACCAGTCGATTGTCGATATCGGTTGCGGTGGTGGGATTCTGTCTGAATCATTAGCGATTGACGGTGCGGACGTGACCGGCATTGATTTGGCCAAAGAGGTGTTAACCGTTGCCAAACTGCACGGTTTAGACTCTGGTGTAAAGGTGAATTACCAACTGATTTCAGCGGAAGAATACGCGCAAGCCAATCCAGAGAAACACGATATCGTCACCTGTATGGAGATGTTAGAGCACGTTCCAGATCCGGCGGCGATTATTCAAGCGGCGGCTGATTGCGTTAAACCGGGTGGCTGGGTCTTTTTCTCAACCCTAAACCGTAATTACAAAGCCTATTTATTGGCTATTTTTGCGGCGGAGCAAGTGATGAATTTGGTTCCAAAAGGCACCCATACCTATGACAAATTTTTGACCCCTGCCGAGATGGATTCAATGGCTCGTAAGGCCGATCTCTATCTGCGTGACAGTGCAGGCATAGAGTTTAATCCGATATTGAACCGTTATGGTTTAAGCGATAAAGTGGATATTAACTACCTGCTTGCTTACCAAAAGGCGCGTTAACAGTATGACGATAAAGTGCGTTTTATTTGATCTTGATGGCACCCTTTTGGATACCTCTCTTGACTTTAGTTTTGCGTTAAATCGCACCCTTAAAGACTTTAATCAACCCACCTTACGCTACCAAGACATCCGCAAAGTCGTGTCGCAAGGTGGATTAGCCATGACTCAGCTGGGTTTTCCAGATTTAAGCGGTGAGGCTTTAGAAGCTAAACGACATTATTTTTTAAACATCTACTTTGAAAATATCGCCAATCACACCCAAATATTTCCAGGGTTAGAAAGCGGCCTGCAAACACTTGCAGATAAAAATATTCCTTGGGGTATTGTGACCAATAAGCCCGCAACACTTACCACTAAATTACTCGAGTTTATTGAATTTCCAAGCACCCCTCTGAGCGTGATTAGTGGCGATACGCTTGCGGTTCGTAAACCCAATCCAGAACCCATGTTTTTGGCTGCAAAAGAGTGTGGCGTAGCCCCTTCTGAATGCTTGTATTTGGGTGATCACCCGCGTGACATAGAAGCCGGTATTAATGCGGGTATGAAAACCGGGGCCGCCCTATTTGGTTACCTGCCCGAACACGCCAGTGACAATGCTTGGCCAGCCGACTACTTTTTTGATACGCCGATAGAGATCAGCCACTTTATCAAAAATTTATAACCCCCAATTATCCAAACCTAACGACACAAAGAAAAGAGAATACAATCATGAGTGCATATTTAATTACGGGTGCCGCAATGGGACTTGGCCAAGCGTTAACCCGTCAACTGGTTGCGGCTGGTCACCAAGTTATTCTGCTAGATAAAGAGCTAAAAGCCCTGAATGCACTCTACGATGAACTCGATTCTGACCTGGTTGCGCTTTACCCCATGGACTTATTGGGAGCGGATGTTAATGACTATCAAAAATTACAGGACGTGTTAATCGAAAATTACGGTGCACTGGACGGTGTCTTTTTAAATGCGGCGATTCTGCCCGCCTTTACCCCAATTGAACATTTTGACTTTATGCAGTGGTATGAAGTGCTTCACACCAATCTAAACGCAAACTTTCACTTAACGCAAATGACGTTGCCACTGTTGAATAAAGCCGAAAGTGGCAAGTTGGTGGCGATTACCGATGAGAACATCAAATTAGCCCCCGCTTACTACGGTGCCTACGGTGTCGCCAAAGCAGGACTGGAACAGCTGATGAGAACGGTAGCGGAAGAGAATCGTGATCGGTCAGCGGAAATTTACGTGGCAAAACTTAAAACCTTTGCAACCGATACCCGTGGGCGTCTATTTCCCGGAGAGAATCCAGCGACACTGCCTAAGCCTTCGGATATGGCCAGCCATTTATTAGATATTGTGTTACACGGCCTTAATGCAGAACTGGTTAAAAAGCTTTAATTCCCCACAGTTTAAACCTTAAGAACCCACTTTTTTAAAACTCATCAGGCCTGCCAAATTCAGAGCTAACAGGCCTGCTCACTTTCAAACACACCCATAAATATTAACGCCATAATGGGATTTTCTCGGAGTCTAAGTACATCAAGTAAACCCGTAAATCAAACTCCAATTGATGATAATTTGGCTCCATGTGTTCACACAGCTGGTAAAACGCTTTGTTGTGATCGGACTCTTTGCTGTGTGCCAACTCATGCACAACGATCATTCTCAAAAATTCAGGTGGCGTGGTTTTAAACAGTGAGGCGATGTGAATTTCACGTTTGTTTTTATGTTTGCCGCCGTGCTTTTGCGATTTTCGGGTGTGTGTTCCTAATGCATTGGCGGTAATGTGCAGCTTACTGTCAAACGCGACTTTGCTTAACGGCCCTGTTTTACGTAGGTATTCACTCTTTAACTCGTTTACATAGACATACAGAGCACGATCTGTTCTTACATTATGCGTATAGGGGTATTTCTTTTGCAAAATAGCACCGAGTTGATTGCTTTCAATCAACTGTTGGATTTGATCGGTCAGTTCAGATGGGTAACCAGCAAGATAGTTGGGAGAGGATTTATTAGACATTAAATATAAGTACAACTACTGTTTAAGCTGTTGGCGCAGTGGTTTTGCTGCTGCCTTTTGATTGTGTATCGGACTTACTCGAAGACGGATTGCTCGCTTGCTTTTGAGACCGCTCACGCATTGCGACACCAGCCGTTAAGGTAAAACGCATCGCCTCTTCCATAGACATGTCCACCGCAGTGACATCATTGCGTGGAACCAAAAGCGTATAACCGCCAATCATATAACTCAACGGCAAATAGACCAAAATAGATTCACTATCGTTAAAACCATCCGGTAAATCGTCAGCTATAGGTTGCGTGACAAAACCAATGACCTTCATACCCGTTCCAGACTCAGAGCGACTACCCGGCAAAGTAATTGACACCACTTGACTGTATTCACTCTCCTCATGCGGCTTAAAGTAATCAAAAAAATCTCGTATCGCTCGGTAGACCGGCTTAACAAAGGGAAGATGTAAAATCAATTGCTCTATTTTCTTAAACAATACACGAACAACATAAGCGTGCATCAACACACCAATGGCAAACAGACCCGCCAAACCCACCAAAATACCCATTCCTGGCCAATAAAATGATTCAGGAACGACCGACTTAATTAATCCCCCCAAAAAGGTTTCAGTGGTCACGCCAAGCCAGTAGAGAAGATAGACTGTCAGTACAATCGGCAGAATGGTGATGAGCCCAGTTAAAATATTTCGGCTAATGAATCCGAACATGAAACGCTCCAAAAATAGACTAAAGTGCAAGGCAAAAGTTAATTAGTTTGAAATCAGACAAACAAACTAAGGTAAAAGAAAAGTCCTTAACAATACCAACGACTATAAACGACCTTTAAAAATATTGTAATCAGACAACAGTGTTTGCCAACGGTTCTTCATCACGAAGTGACCCAATACAAATTCAAAATGACCGTCATCATGAGCCACAATGAGCAACCATAAACCACATTAAGCCGATATAAAACGCTTGTTCAATCGAAACCATTGGCCAGTAACCATTAACCCAAACCACATAAATAAAAAATAAGAGAATGGCTATAAAACATGAGATTTGATGTGCACGTAATTTAGAAAACCGTTTCTCTAGAAATATTGCCGAAACTTACCATTAACGATGGCAATCAACACCATAGGAAACCAAGCTAAAAAATACTCAAGTAAAAAAACCCTCAAAAGCCTACAGGAGATCAAAACAAAACCCATTCTCTAGGACTAAATAAAGTTCTTTTTAACCAGTTCGGGTGCCGAATCTAATAATTTACGTGTGTAATCGTGTTGGGGATTTGACATCACCGACTCCACATTTCCCTGCTCAACAATCTTACCGTTTTGCATAACCGCCACTTGATGGGCAATGGCGGGAATAATAGAGAGGTCATGGGTAATAAACAGGTAAGACATCTGGTATTTTTGTTGTAAATCATCCAACAATGCCAACACTTGCGCGCGAACCGAAACATCTAACGCACTGGTCGGTTCATCACAAATAATTAACTCTGGCTCCACCGCCAACGCACGGGCAATCCCAATACGCTGACGTTGGCCACCGGAGAACTCATGCGGGTAGCGATGTTTGTGCTCAGGCAATAGCCCCACTTGCTCAAGCAGCTCCTCGATGCGCTTGTCCTGCTCATTTTTATCGCTTGAACCTACTTTTAAACTGTTCATGCCTTCACGAATGATTTCACTGATGGTCATTCTCGGGTTCAACGCTGAAAACGGGTCTTGAAAAATAACCTGAACCTTCTTACGCAGAGGCTTCATCTGCTTTTGTGACAGACGAGTTAAATCAATATTGTCCGAATCGGAGCCAGATATTTCTACCCCCTTACCATTCTGATAAATCACTTCGCCCGCAGTAGCACCGACCAATTTTAAAATCGCCTGACCAATCGTGCTTTTTCCGCTTCCAGACTCACCCACTAAGGCTAGGGTTTGGCCTTTTGGAATGGTTAAGGTCACGCCATCCACCGCCTTAACAAACCCAACAGTACGTTGAAAGAGCCCTTTTTTAATTGGAAAATGCACTTTTAAATCATTAACTTGCAATAATGTTTGCGTCGATATTATTGGACGGTATTCACGTTTGGGAACCGCATCGGCGAGTAATTTTTGAGTGTAAGGATGCTGTGGATTTTCAAAGAAGTGCGCAGTTTCAGCTTGCTCAACAATCTCACCTTGTTTCATAACCGCAACTCGATCGGCCATCTCATTCACCACACCCATATCATGCGTAATAAACAAAATAGACAGGCCACGGTCATCGCGTATCTTTTTCAACAAGTCTAAAACCTGTGCCTGAATGGTCACATCCAAAGCCGTGGTGGGTTCATCTGCAATCAGCAAATCAGGCTCACAGGCTAAGGCCATCGCAATCATCACGCGCTGCTTTTGACCACCAGAAAGCTGGTGCGGATACCAGTCGTAACGAGCATCCGCTTCTGGAATCCCCACCTCGTTAAACAGATCCACAACCTTAACTCGTGCTTGCTTGTTAGATAAACCTAAGTGCACACGCAACACTTCTGCGACCTGTTCACCGACTTTCATGACTGGGTTTAGCGAAGTCATTGGCTCTTGAAAAATCATTGCAACCTGTTTACCACGTATTCCCTGCATCTGAAATTCGGGCAATGAAAACAGGTCTTGCTGATTGAGTTTAATCACACCGTCAGACACGGTTAAGGCCTCAGGTAACAAGCGCATAATCGCCAAGCTGGTTAACGATTTACCACTACCCGACTCACCCACTAAGGCAAAAATCTCACCCGACTGAATCTCAAAAGAGATTTGATTAATTAAAGTGCTGTCACCAACGGTGACACTCAGGCTATCCACTTGTAATACGGGTAAAGACGACTCTTTCATTCAAAAACCTTACTTGTGACTTCTTGGGTCTAATACCATTTGCACTCGGTCTGAGAACAAATTGGCGGCCAACACTAAAATAAACATAAAGAAAAACGCAGAGAAAAGTGACCACCAAACCATCGGTTCACGCGCCATCTCTAAACGCGCTTGGTTAATCATATTCCCCCAACTGTGCATCGTCGGGTCAACCCCAACGCCAACATAAGATAACACGGCCTCGGCCAGAACCAATCCACTAAAATCAAGTACCACAGCAATTAAAACGATGTGCATCACGTTTGGCATAATGTGGCGACGGATAATCTGCATACGACTCACACCAAATGCACGTGCCGCAACCACAAACTCTATTTGACTTATTTTAAGGGTTTCAGCACGTAGCAATCTGCACAGGCCTGTCCAACTGGTCATACCTAAAATCAGAATCAAAAACAATAATCGAACATCGGCGCGCTCTTCGGTGGTGCTAAACCAGTCGGGATTATTGCTCATGATGACTTGCATGACCAACACCGCTGCGGCAATTAACAAAACACCCGGAATGGAATTTAAGGTGGTGTACAGATATTGAATTACATCATCCACCCACCCTTTGAACAGGCCTGCTGAAATACCTAATATCAACGCAACCGGCAACATGACTAAGGTGGTTAACACCCCAATTAACACACCGGTTCGAATACTTTTAAGCGATTCATACAGTACATCGCCACCCACTTTATCTGTGCCTAACACATGATAGGAATGACTTAGAATATACAACCAAGCTAAGGAGACAATCATGGTCGTAACCGTTAAATAAGCGGTTTTCCAAGGCAGTTGAGTCTGCCCTTTTAGCACGGCTTTAAGGTGTTTTACAATGCCCATTTGATGTTTACGACTCTGCCAAAACAGGTGTAACGCAATCGCAAACACACTGATTACTAAACCGATTAAAATCGCTTTAATACTCTCAGCCGCAACCGAAACTGTTCCATCAACGTACTTCAAAGGCCGGTAATCGTGAACCACTTCACCACTGTCTATTACCTGCATCGAACGGTTGTATTCGGTGGTTGCAAATGGTCCCGAATAGGTTCGTTCTGTTTGCTCAACCAAATGCGGAAGCGCCATATCCAAGATACTTTGGGTTTTAGCGCCCTCTCCATCAGTAGTAAAGTGCACTGAATCTAATAACGCAAAAGCCACGTAAAACAGCAGAACTAAAGCAGAGGTCATGGCAATTTTAGATTCAAATACTTTTAACCACTGCTTTTTAACTTGAGCAGAACGCCCTACCACGCGTCCCCACGCCACCAGTGACAGAATCAGCCCCCAAATCATAATATCGGTCCATAGAAGAGAAATAGCCATTATTGCAACCTCACTCTTGGATCAAAATAGGTATAAGAGATATCGGTTAAGATTAAACCAATAATGTACAAAACCGACCCTAAAAACACCATCGCCTTAACAATTGAAAAGTCCTGCGCATTAATTGCATCAATTGTGTAACTGCCTAAACCAGGAATGCCGAAGAACGACTCCATGATTAAACTGCCCATAAAAAGAGTGGGAATGACTACGACCACACCGGTAAGAATTGGCAGCAAACCGTTTTGAAGTACGTGGCCAAAAAGTACCTTTATCTCCGATAAACCTTTGGCTCGCGCAGTACGCACGTACTCTTTATTAATCTCTTCTAAAAATATACTACGATACCAACGTACCCCCGCACCTAAACCTGCAAACACACCAATCAAAACGGGTAGAACTAAAAACTTAACGCCATCCCAGCCACTTTCGTAACCGGAAATGGGCACCCAGTGCCAAATTTTACTAAATAGCACTTGGCCAGCAATAATATAGAACAGACCCGAAATCGACATAATCGCCACCGCAATCATCATGGTTGCGGTGTCCAGAACTGAGCCTCTAAAGAGAACAATTAACAATGCGAGCGCGATATTAGTCGTTAAGCCAACAATAAAACTGGGTAACGCAATTTGCAGACTGGGCCACATCCGCTCATAAATATCGGCAGAAATTTGACGACCTGAATCGGACTGACCAAAATCAAATACAAACAGCTTAAGCGACTGATCAACAAACAAGGTTTCGGTGACTTTGGACAGGCCTGTTGACGCCTCATTAAAGAACAACGGCTTGTCATAACCATGATCGACCTTCCAAGACTCAATCATCTCAGGTGTGGTTTGTTTCGCCCCAAGCTGAGCACGCGCCATATCCTCTGGCGTATTTACCATAAAAAACAGGGCAAAGGTAATGAGGTTGACGCCAATTAAAATAGGCACCGCAAACATCAGTCGGCGAATAATATAAGCAAACATTAACTCGCCTCCTTATTAGATATAACGGATTTAATTACGGCTTTTTGTCTAGAACGATAGGCACGCATCAATGGATAAATAGAACCAACAACAATTAATAGCATAAGTAATAAAGGCCAGATAACCGGTTGATTCCATAACGCTTGTTGTTGTGTTCTTTCAACTGGATCAATGCGTCGGTACTTCACCGTATTATTGGCTAATGGGTTTGCCCAGACATTATGATACCAACTGTGAAACAGGGCTAAAGACTTGGGATGAAAGCCCCAAATCCATGGTGCATCTTGCTGTGCAATTTGCACCATTTGATTAATTAACTGCTGACGCTCTTCGCCACTTTCCATGGTCTTAATCTGTTCAAATAGCTTATTAAATTTAGGGTTGTCGTAGTTACTGCTGTTGATACCTGCACCATTGGTATTTATAGCGGCGTTGCCACCGTAGAGCAAAAACAGGAAGTTCTCCGGATCTGGGTAGTCAGCATTCCAACCCCAAACAAACATCTGCGCTTTGGCGCCACGCACCTTGTCTTGAAAACGGTTATAGTCGGTCGCACGAATCACCAAGTCAATCCCCAACTTTGCAAACTGTTTACGATACCAGTTCAACATCGCCTTGCTGTCTGGCCCCGTTGCCGGCGTATCAAAGTACAAGGTTAATGGCGAACCATCTGGCAAACGCCCATCTGGATAACCCGCTTCCGCTAATAACTTTTTAGCAATATCCAACGGCTTGCGCTCTATGCGATTATTAGTGACATTAAAGACCGTGGCATTGACCCCTGCTAAACCTTCTTGATAACCAAAAATACCTGGCGGAATCGGTCCTTGCGCCGGAATCCCTCTGCCATTCAAAAAGATAGAGATGTACTCCTCGTAATTAATCGCAATACTTAATGCTTGACGAAGCTTCTGCTTTTTCTCAGTATAACCACCCACTACTTCATCGGCCATATTAAAGCCAAAATACATAATCGAAGGCTGCACGACATTTAAGAACTGAATGCCTTTCTCTTGCATCTCAGTGGTTAAGTTCATATCGCCACCGGTTGAAACCGATACCGCTTGGTCAAAACTGTCCGAGCTTACACCCGATGCATCGTAATACCCTTGTAAAAACTTGTTCCAAAGCGGCACACTCTCTTTCTCGAGCGAATAAATGACCTCTTTAATAAAAGGGAGTTGCTTGCCAGCATCGTTTAAAAGTGCCGGATCCGCCCCTTCTGTCAATCCATCGGTTGGATAAAATTGCGCGTGATAGTTCGGATTGGCTAACAGGCGCATCTGTTTGTTAGGATTGTTCTCCACCAACATATACGCGCCCGTTCCAACCGGCGAGGTATCCAGCGTTAAGTTCTTTTCTACCAGGCCTGCTTGTTTATAAAACAGGTCAACTTCCCAGGCAATCGGTGCAAAAAAGTTCATGCTCAACCAATATTGAAACTGAGGATAAACCCCTTTAATTTTGATTTTAAATGTTTGGTTATCAATGACCTGTACGCCACTAATCTGGTAGTTTCTTAAATCAAAGTAATCATTTTTTGCTGAGTTGGTTTCTGAAAAGGTTTTAAAATCTGCGGTAACGGTTTTGGAATAGGCTTCTAAACCAACAATGTATTTAGTCATAGAATCTAAAACCGGAGAGTGATTTTGACGAAGACCCATTCGCTTTATGGCATACACATAATCATCAGCCGTTAACGCTCGATAATCCATCTCTGCAAAATCAGCAATTTGCTTAATCTTTTGGAGTTGCGTCGAGGACAAGTTGCCATACTTTAAACTCCCATCCGCAGCTTTAACAAATGCTGGATGCGGTTGAAATAGCACATCGGGCTTAACCGTAAGGGTATATTCACTGAAATCGGCTTGCGCTTCACTGCTAGGCAATCCTGCAGCATCCAAATAATCCACTTTTGGCATCTGCGTTAAGGTCAAAGGCTCAAGGGTGTAGGGACGTTTTAGATAATGATATTGCAAAGGTGGTTCATAAACTTGGCTCAAAATCGCCCACTCGTTAGAGCTGTAAGAGACAACCGGATCTAAATGTTTTGGCGGTGCTGAAAAAGAGCTGAAAAGCGTATCTGATTGAACTTGTTCATCACTGTAAGGTTGATTCCACTGTGACTCACTGCACGCCGTCAAAAAAAGCCCCAACAAAAAACCTAAACCCAATTTAAGGCTGGCAGATAAATCCCATTTAAAAAAGGCTTTATGACTGAACAATACTTTGATAGGCGCCACTGGTCATCCACTTTAAATCTTTTAATGAAGCCACATTATAGCGAATAAATTCATTTTAATACGCGTTATAATGCCTCCATTCAAATGAATTTTAACCACAAAATGGCGGCTAAATTTGTTCACTCGCAAAGAGTCAAATTTAGCAACGTCGCCAAACCTTTACGGAGAAATTAGAATGGGATTCCTAACTGGAAAAAAAGCCTTGATTATTGGTGTTGCAAATAATAAATCGATTGCTTACGGCATCGCCAAGCAGATGCATGAACAAGGCGCTGAAATTGCCCTTACTTACCAAAATGAAAAACTTAAAACGCGTGTTGAGAAAGTAGCCGCGGAGCTTGGTTCAAAAATTATCCTACCGCTAGACGTCGCCAATGATGCTGAAATTGAGTCTGTTATGACTGAACTAGCTAAAACTTGGACAGAGGGTTTAGACATTCTGGTTCACTCGGTCGCTTTTGCACCGCGTGAAGAGCTAGAAGGCCGAATGATTGATGCCTCAAGCCGTGAAGGATTCAAGATTGCGCACGACATCTCAGCTTACAGCTTAACCGCTTGTACTAAAGCCGCTTACAGCATGTTAAAAGCCAAGAATGGCTCGGTAATGACGGTCTCTTATTTAGGCGCAGAACGAGCCGTTCCAAATTACAATGTTATGGGGATTGCCAAAGCCTCTTTAGAAGCGACGGTTCGCTACTTAGCTGCAGACTTAGGGCAAGACGGAATTCGCGTGAATGCCGTGTCGGCTGGGCCTATCCGTACACTTGCAGCAGCGGGCATTAAAGACTTTCGCTCTATGTTAGACAAAGCAGCGGCTTCTACCCCTCTTCGTCGTAACGTGTCTATTGAAGAGGTTGGCAACACTGCGGCATTCTTATGCTCAGACTTAGCTTCAGGTATCACTGGTGAAATCACTTATGTTGATGGTGGCTACAATATCACCGCTTCAAATTAGAGCTCTCAACAGCCTTAAACGTGCGTTGATTTCATTGTAGATAAACGTAATACTCAATTAACCGCATCTAAGTATGCGGTTTTTTATACCTAAAAAATAATCCAGCTATTTGACAGTTAAAACCTCACTAGAGAGTCCGTAGTCCTAATCAACAGGCCTGCTACTGCTAGCTTTCCTTCTTCTTAAGATTGTTTCAATAAAATTTAAAATAAATGGCTTGATTCAGAAATTTTAGACATAAAAAAAGCGATGGTCGTAATACGAACATCGCTTTAGTGTAATGGCGGAGCGGACGGGACTCGAACCCGCGACCTCCTGCGTGACAGGCAAGCATTCTAACCAGCTGAACTACCGCTCCTAATTGTGGTGGGTGATACTGGGCTCGAACCAGTGACCCTCGCCTTGTAAGGGCGATGCTCTCCCAACTGAGCTAATCACCCAGGATTTTCTAAACGTAATCTATAACCCGCGATTACGTTTAGATTTTACTTATTGCAAACTCCTGAAGATCTGCAATAAAAAAGGCAGTTTATAAAACCACCTTTTAGAATATGGCGGAGCGGACGGGACTCGAACCCGCGACCTCCTGCGTGACAGGCAAGCATTCTAACCAGCTGAACTACCGCTCCTTGGTGGGTGATACTGGGCTCGAACCAGTGACCCTCGCCTTGTAAGGGCGATGCTCTCCCAACTGAGCTAATCACCCAATTAAACCGCATATTTAAGCCGTTTGGCTTGGTGTCGCTGTGCTTAATTGATGTGGCGTATTATAGGGGGTTGAGAGAACATGTCAAACACTTTTCTGTCTTTTTTACACTTTTTTTGCAGAAATTAATTAACTGCGTCTTTTAGTGCCTTACCAGCTGTAAATTTAGGTACTTTAGCCGCTGGGATTTGCATCTCTGCACCGGTTTGTGGGTTACGT
>JGI997J19993_1000256_pt1 | contig 17871 bp, 15 predicted proteins | sample Etolagbewater25m_FD_19993 | JGI IMG/M metagenome (IMG submission 19993)
ACTTAAGGAACTTTTTAAGAAATATAAGTTTTAAACTCTAGTTCCATCTCTTCCGAGATAAAAAGCATATCGTAAGTTTACATTACACCTCAAAAGATGTGTAGGAGCTTAGATTTTATCTGCTTAATAGAGCCAAAGCACCCTTATAAATAGGTTCATCTATGAACCCATACTCATCATCCACAAAACCCGTTATACCCTCTTCTTGATGCATTTCGAAAAGTTTTACAATCACCTGCGCTCTTACTATCTGCGCTTCTTCATCAACAAAGAGTTTATTTACCAACTCTACTTGAGCAGGAGAGATACAACCTTTAGCGTCATAACCCATACTCTTTTCAAGCTCTATCCATTCTCTAAACATATCTAAATTCTTAAACTCCTGAAAAACAAAAGAGACAGGTTTTACACCCATAGCTTTTGATGTTATTAAGAAGTGAGAAAGCATATATTTCATAGTTGGATTTTCTAGATTAATAAGACTTTGAGAGAGTTTCATATCGGCAAAAAGATCTAAAATTCCTAGGTAAAACGTAGTCACATTTTTATTTACAGCCAAAGATGAAAGATTATGCCAAGCCTCAGCTGTCTCAATAGAGAGATGCAGTTCTATCTCTTCTTTTAAAAGTGCAAGGACACTTCTCACCTCTTGCTCATTTCTTATTTTTGGAACTCTTATCGCATCGGGCATAAACTGATTAAGATAGGTTATCTCTTCATAACCACCTTCATTAAGTGCATTAACACGAACAACAATTTTTTTGTTGCTCTTTTTTATTTTTGAGAGAAAAATTGCACACAAAACCAAAGCAAAAGGTTTATCTTCGGTACTTACCCCATCTTCAAGATTTAGCATGATGCACTCTGCGTTTAAGGATTCTATCTTTGAGAGATGTTTAATGTTATTGCACGAGAGCATTAAAACGGAGCGAAAATCATTTTTTTTATTGAGTTCTCTAAAGCTTGGAACAGCTAACGCATCGAGAGATTTTAAGTCTCTGTTTTTAAACGAAGTTTCAATTTTATTTAACATTTTTTTTCTTTTTTTTGTTGTTTTGCTGAATATAAAAATAGAGTGCCTGAACCTCTTTTTTTGTTAAAAAATATCTAGGCATTCCTCTTTTCCTTTCATCTAAGGCTTGATGAAACGCAGCAAAACTTATTTTATTTATTGCCGGTCCACTAAAACTTTTTTTCTCTTTTTTATGAACATATTTTGCTATTAACCTACCTTCACCATTTTCGCCATGGCAGTGCTGACACCCTATTCCTCTAGGATTTTTGTAAAGCTGTGAAGCATACTCCATTTCAGTTATAAAACTGCTAGTAGCAAATAAAATTAATGGCATTATTAAAAAAAGGATATATTTCATTCTAAACCTAATATTATATTAAAAAGGTATAATAACAAAAAAATAATTTATGAGGTTTAAATGCAACTACTAGACGGAAAAACACTCTCAAAAAAAATAGAGCTTCAAATCACAGAAGATGTTAAAAAGTTAAAAGATACGTGCGGATGTACGCCCGGTCTTGCAGTTGTTTTAGTCGGCCAGGATCCAGCAAGCGCAGCCTATGTTAACATGAAGAAAAAAGCCTGTGACAGAGCTGGTTTTTACTCAATCACTCATGATATGCCAGAGAGTATCTCTCAAGAGGCAATAGAAAAAACTATCATGATGATGAACAACGATACCAACATCGATGGTATCTTAATACAGCTTCCTCTTCCAGCACATATCGACGAGACTAAACTACTTGAACTTGTTGCACCGCAAAAAGATGTAGATGGTTTTCATCCATTTAATGTAGGACGCTTAACAACAGGACTTGATGGTTTTGTTCCATGCACACCCTTAGGCGTTATGCATCTTTTAAATGAATACAACATTGATGTCAAAGGTAAAAATTGTGTAGTTGTTGGCGCATCAAATATCGTTGGAAAACCAATGGCTTCACTCCTACTAAACGCAGATGCAACTGTAGAAATCTGCCATATATTTACAGATGATTTGAAAAAGCACACATTAAACGCAGATATTATTCTCGTTGGTGTTGGTGTCATAAATCTCATCAAAGAAGATATGGTCAAAGATGGAGTTATCATCGTAGACATCGGAATTAACAGAGCACCTAACGGAAACCTTGTTGGTGATGTTGATTTTGAAAATGTAAGTAAAAAATGCTCATACATTACACCTGTTCCAGGTGGTGTTGGTCCAATGACTATTGCAATGCTTTTGAGTAATACACTCAAAGCAGCAAAACTAAATGCTCAAAGCTTACATTCTGAGGATAAAAAATAGTGAAAAAAGTTTTACACAAAGCTTATAAATTTTCAAACTCTTGGACAGGAACAATAGTAATTGTTCTTTTTGTAATCTTTTTCATAGCACAAGCTTTTAGAATTCCATCAGGCTCAATGAAAGACTCTCTTTTGATAGGTGATCATCTTTTTGCTAAAAAGTTTGCTTACGGTGTTTCTATGCCGCATATTCCATTTCTTGAAATGTCTATAATGCCATGGAGCGACAAACTGCGTTTAATAGATGGTGATACACCACAGCGTGGAGATATAGTTATTTTCAGATATCCACATAATCCTAAACAGCACTTTGTAAAACGCTGTGTAGCACTTCCTGGTGATGAGCTTTTTGTATCAGAAAAAAATTTATACATTCATCACAAAGAAGGTGATGATTGGATAAATGAAAATTTCAAAGATTTTGAAGTAGTTGTTTTTGCAGGTAAACTTTGGGTAAAAAATCCATACATGAAAGAGCATCCTGGAATTCATCATGATGAAAAGATTATTAACAATGGAAACTATCCTGAGCCTCTTTTCTACATGAACCCCATAAAGATTGATGAAGATCATTACTTTATGATGGGAGACAATCGTGACCACTCAAATGATAGTCGTTTTTGGGGTGCAGTTCCTTATGATAATATAGAAGGCACGCCTTGGTTTATCTACTTCTCAGTAGATGACAACTGGGAAATCAGATGGGATAGAGTCGGTAAAACACCAACAGATTTAGAACAATCTCCATATCTTGACAAAGCAAGAGAAGAGAGAATACGAACAGATAAAGATTACCATGGAATCTCTTGATTTACTCAAAATAATCGCTGCTGTTTTAGCTTTAGCTATAGCAATTATCGGACATGAAATAATGCACGGTGCTATTGCATATGCCTATGGTGACACAACAGCTAAAAATGCGGGAAGATTGTCTATAAATCCTCTTATTCACGTTGATTTAGTTGGTACTATCATAGTTCCTGCAACACTCTATTTTTTACCTATTCTCTTAGGTGGAGATAGTGGATTTTTATTTGGCTGGGCAAAGCCTGTACCAGTTAATACAGTTGCAGTCATTCAACGTGGCGGCTATAACGCAGCAATGCAGGTAGACTTAGCTGGTATAGTTTACAACTTTACATTAGCTGTCTTTGCTTCAATTATAGTTGTAGCAATGGATCAACCTACAACTACTGATAGTTTAGCTTATATATTTTCATATATATTTGTATTTCAGCTACTCATTATTAATGTAGTTCTTGGAGTATTTAACCTACTCCCTGTACCTCAGTTTGATGGTGCACATTTTTTAATGCACCTCTCACTAAAGTATAAGATAAATACAGTTGCAGAATTTTTTTACAAAAATGAAAAATATGGAATAATTGTAGTTTTAATCATTTTAATGACACCTTTAAAAGATTATGTACTATTTTTACCAGTTCAAACAATACTCGCTTTACTCACATCACAAGGATAAAAAAATGAAATTTTACATCGGTACAGACCACGCAGGAGTTGATTTAAAAGATTACACAGTCGAGCTTTTAAAAGAAAAAGGACATGAAGTTATTGATATGGGTCCATTCTCTAAAGAAAGAGTTGATTATCCTGATTATGCTCATAAAGTTGCACAAGCTGTTTTAGCTGATCCAGCAGCACAAGGTATTTTAATCTGTGGTTCTGGCATAGGCATGAGCATGGCGGCAAATCGTCACGCTGGTATAAGAGCTGCACTTTGTCACGATGCTTACACGGCAACTGTTGCCCGCGGACATAATGACGCAAATATATTATGTTTTGGTGAACGCATAGTCGGTAAAGGTGTTGCTGAATCTATCATAGATGCTTGGATTGCAGGCTCATTTGATGGTGGAAGACACTGTGGAAGAGTGGAAAAAATAGAAGGATAAAAACTAGACTCCAAATCGAGTTTCAAATGACAGGTGTTTAAATCCTAGTCGCCCTAAACTTGATTTAGAATCCAGTAAGTAGCTCTTAAATAAATTAAAGGAATAGTCATGTTTTGGGAATGGTCACTTTTAACAATTTTATCTATATTGTCAGTATGGCTCTTTGTAAAGATGTACTACTTTAAAAGTATTACAAACAAAGAACAGAGAAGTAATGACTTAATGAAATTAACACTTCAAGAAGCTGAGATATTGATTCGTAAATATCAGATCCAATTACAACGCGCACTCGGCAATGTTGACATTTTAAGTGAAGAGTTAACAAAACTTAGAAATGAACTTAAAGTTTTAAAACAGAGAAACTCAAAACATAGACAAGAGACAGATAGGCTCACTGGAAAAATTAAAGCTCTCGAGAGCCGAATAGACGCTCTTCTTTAAAGGATAAACCATGAAACTAAGCGATACTGAAAGAAAAATAATAGAAGATTCTATTAGAGATATAAAAGATTTTCCTAAAGCTGGAATAGTTTTTAAAGATATTACCACCTTGTTAAACAACAAGCAAGCATATGGTGTTTTAATGAACCATCTTTATCAAAGATACAAAGAATATAATCTTGATTATATAGCCGGTATTGATGCAAGAGGTTTTATATTTGGTGCGGCATTGGCGCAAATGTTAGGACTAGGTTTTGTACCAATTAGAAAAAAGGGCAAACTTCCTTACACAACTATCAGTGAAAAATATGCCTTAGAATATGGCGTAGATGAGATAGAAGTTCATATAGATGCCTTTGGCGAAACCAAAGGTGCAAGAGTTTTAATTATTGATGATTTAATTGCAACTGGAGGAACTGCAAACGCAGCTGCTACACTTGTAAATCAAACTGGTGCTACATGTATTGAATGTTGCTTTATACTTGGCTTAACATTTTTAGACGGCATCACTAAATTACAAGAGAAAACTGATGTTTACTCAATTATAGAGGTTAATTAATGTATATTCCAACTGCTTCAAAATTTGATCCAGACGAAAATGGACACTTTGGTATTTTCGGTGGTCGTTACGTTCCTGAAACACTTATGCCAGCACTTTTAAAATTAAAAGATGAATACGCAAAAATTCGTTTCAACAAAGACTTTTGGAAAGAAGTTGACTACTATCTTAAAGATTATGTAGGTCGCCCTTCTCCTCTGTATTACGCCCACAATATTTCTAAAGAGCTAGGTGCAAAAATCTATCTTAAACGCGAAGACCTAAATCATACAGGTGCGCATAAAGTTAACAATGTTATAGCGCAAGGACTGATGGCGAAACGTCTAGGATACAAAAAAATCATTGCTGAAACAGGTGCAGGTCAACACGGTGTTGCTACAGCAACCATTTGTGCACTACTTGATTTAGAGTGTGAAGTGTTTATGGGTGCAAAAGACGCCCAAAGACAAGAACTAAATGTTTTTCGAATGAAACTACTTGGTGCAAAAGTAAATGCTGTTCAAAGCGGTTCTAAAACGCTTAAAGATGCAATGAATGAAGCAATTCGTCATTGGGTTACAAACGCAAGAGATACTTTTTATATCATAGGTACAGTTGCAGGTCCTCATCCTTATCCAATGATGGTGAGAGATTTTCAAGCAATAATTGGTTGGGAAGCTCGCCAACAGATACTTGAAAAGGAAAATCGACTTCCAGATCATGTAATAGCATGTATTGGTGGTGGTTCAAACGCAATTGGCACCTTTCAACACTTTTTAGAAGATGATGAAGTTGAATGTATAGGTATAGAAGCTGGTGGACTTGGTGTTGAGACAAACAAGCATGGATGTTCTCTAGAAAAAGGCCGTCCTGGTGTACTTCATGGTCAAATGAGTTACACGCTTCAAGATGAAGATGGTCAGATTTTAGAGGCTCATTCTATTAGTGCTGGGCTTGACTATCCAGGAATTGGACCTGAACACTCTTTTCATAATGACAATATGTCTGTGACCTATGACAACGCAACAGATCAAGAAGCGCTTGATGCTTTTGTATGGTTATCTCAAAAAGAGGGAATTATTCCCGCGTTTGAAAGCGCACATGCAGTAGCCTATCTTAAAAAGATGAAAAATATAAAAGATAAGTTAATTATCGTCAACCTATCTGGTCGCGGTGATAAAGATATGATTCAAGCAAAAGATCTTTTGCATTTTGACTAAGATAAAAATACAACAAGCAAGTGTAGTTAAAGGCATACCTTCCTTTGACCTGATAGATATATGAGGGGTTTCCTTCATTTTATGAAATAAACTTAAGGAGTATTATATGGAAATTGATTTAGTAAAAGATATAAAAAGTGATGTGAAGGTTGAGTTTCTTACAGCAAAGCAGTTAGAATCTCACAAAAATAAAAAGCTATTAAAATTAACTGGTTTTCAAGCAAAACAAGACACAATCTGTTTTTTACATGAAAAAGGTCTTTTAGTTTGTGGTATTGAAGATGATAGCAGTGATAATTTTAGAAGTGTTTGTAGTTTAGCTATGCAGGCATTAAACTCATCAAGCTATAAGTCTGTTGCGTTTAATGTAACTGATTCAAATATACAAGCAATAGTGGAAGGTATTGTTTTAGGTGGATATGAATATACTCAGTATCAATCAAAGCCTACTAAAAGAAAACTAAAAAATGTCTACTTAACATGTAAAGATATTAAAAGTATGCAAAAAAGTTTTGAAGAAGCTATCATAATTGCAGATGCAACTTGCTTCACTCGTGATATTGTAAATATGATTCCAGAAGATTTAAACCCACCTACATTTGCGGACTTAGCTAAAAAACTCGCAAAAGAAAATGGTCTTGAATGTGAAATTTTAGGAGAAAAAGAGCTTAAAAAAGAAAAGATGGATTCAATGCTTGCTGTTGGTCGCGCATCCCGCCACGACAGCAAACTAATCCATTTAACTTATAAGCCAAAAAATGCTAAAAAAGTTGTTTCACTTATCGGTAAAGGTCTCACATATGATAGTGGTGGACTTAGCCTAAAACCAGCTACTTCAATGGTAACAATGAAAATGGACAAAGCTGGTGGATGTGCAGTTCTTGGAATGATAAAAGCAGCAAGTGAGTTAAAACTTGATGTCGAAATCCACGCTTTTATTGGCGCAGTTGAAAATATGCTTGGAGGAGATGCTTACAAGCCCGATGACGTTTTAGTAACTCGTAGCGGAACTACTGTTGAAGTTAGAAATACTGATGCAGAAGGACGTTTGGTTTTATGTGATGTTTTGGACTATGCACAGGATAAAGTAAAAGCAGACTATATGTTTGATTTTGCAACACTTACAGGTGCATGTATGGTTGCTCTTGGTCAGTACACTACTGGTGTAATGGGACATTCAAGTAAATTAAAACACGATTTTTCAAAAGCTGCCAACAATTCTGGAGAGCTAATAGGCACACTTCCCTTTAACAGACATCTCAAAACACTTCTAAAAAGTGGAATTGCAGACATATCAAATGTTTCTTCAAAGCCTTACGGTGGAGCAATTACAGCTGGTCTATTTTTAGATAAATTTATTAAAGATGAAAACAAAAAGAAATGGTTACATTTTGATATAGCAGGCTCAGCATATACAGAGACTCCATGGGATTGTAATGTTTATGGTGGAACTGGTGCAGGTGTGCGTTTCATGAGTAGTTTTCTAAAAACAATCAAATAATTATATGATATAATTGCAAAAATTCACAAAGGAGAAAAGGTGGCACTTAGAGATTTGCTTAATGTTTCTGTAGTATTAAGCACAGTAAAACCGTGCCACTGTCATCTCTTTTTTACTATGAAATCAAGACTTATGATTTTAATAAATCATTATATTCCTAGATGTCCATTCTATACTGTATGTTTTGCATTTCGTCGTAGTGGTATCCATCCTCCTCTTTCAATATCCTAATCACAATTAAAAAATAAAAAATCATACTAAGTACAGATATGTACATACACAAGGATATTGTAATGTCAAAAAATTATATAATCGGATTTCCAAGAATTGGAGAAAAAAGAGAGCTGAAGTTTGCTCTAGAGAGTTTTTGGTCTCAAAAAAGTGACCTTAATGAGTTAAATAGAGTTGCAAATGCTCTAAAAATAAAGCATTGGTCCTACCAAAAAGCTGCAGGTATAGAGTATATCAGTTCAAATGACTTCTCTTTTTATGACAATATGTTAGATATGGCAGTGCTCTTAAATGCCATTCCACAAAGATTTAAAGGCTTAAAAGAAGAAGAGTTATATTTTTCTATGGCAAGAGGTAATACAGAATCAGTAGCTATGGAGATGACCAAATGGTTTAATACAAATTATCACTATATTGTTCCAGAGCTATCCCTAGAAGATGAGTATAAACTAAACGCAACTAAGATAATAAATGAATATAAAGAAGCGAAGAAGCTTGGATTAAAAACTAAGATTAACATCATTGGCCCTATAACTTTTTTAGGTTTAAGTAAAAGAGTTGATGGTGGAGAGACATATGAACTGTACTCAAAAATCATTCCTGTTTATGAAGAGTTGTTAAAAGAGATATCAAAACTTGATGAGAAAATGACTGTACAGATTGATGAACCTATCTTTGTAAAAGATTTAAACAATAAAATATTAAGCCTAATTAAACCTACTTATGACAAACTTGCATCAATTTCAAGCAATATCAATATTGCAGTTATTAGCTATTTTGAAAACTCTTGTGAAGCTACAAAAATATTAGTGCATACTCCTATTTGGGCTCTAGGCTTAGATTTTTTATATGGTACTGAGAATCTAAACTCTTTAGAAATAATAGCTAAGAGTGATAAAATTTTAATAGCTGGTGTAGTTGATGGCAGAAATATTTGGAAAAATGATATTAACAAAACACTTCATCTTTTAGAAAAGATATCACAAAATGTAGATAAAAGTCAGTTGCTGATTTCATCTTCTTCATCACTGCTTCATACACCATTTACACTTAAATATGAAGAGAAAATGAACAAAGAGATTAAAGACTGGCTTAGTTATGCGGTGGAAAAGTTAGATGAACTTTCGCTTATCTCTAAAATATTTTTTGATGGTACAAAATCATTAAATAGTAAACAAAAAAATCAAATCTCTGCAAATATAAAAGCGAATGAAAGCAGAAAATCATCTTCACTTATTCATGATACAAAGGTTCAAACAAGGGTTAACAATATTACTAAACTCTCCCGTGAAGGTGCTTACGAAGAGAGAATCAAGATACAAAAGCAAATTTTGGGATATAAAGATTTAGCGACAACAACTATTGGCTCTTTTCCTCAAACCCCAGATGTAAGAGAAGCGAGACGTGATTTCAAAAACAATTCCCTCTCTTATGAGAAGTATATAAAAGAGATGAAAAACTATATCGATGATTGTATTGAATTTCAAGAAGAGTGCGGTATAGAAATTTTAGTTCATGGAGAGCCTGAAAGAAATGATATGGTTGAATATTTTGGAGAACAACTCAATGGTTATGGATTCTCTCAGAACGGATGGGTACAGAGCTATGGTAGTCGTTGTGTAAAACCTCCTTTTATATATGGAGATATTAGCCGTCCGAAACCTATGACAGTTGAGTGGATTACTTATGCCCAAGGTAAAACTGATAAAATCATGAAAGGAATGCTCACGGGACCTGTAACCATTTTAAACTGGTCCTTTGTTAGAGATGATATAAAACGCGGTGACGTATCTAAACAAATTGCTTTGGCAATTTGCGATGAAGTAGATGATTTACAAAACGCAGGTATTAAAATGATACAAGTAGATGAAGCTGCGTTTAAAGAAGGATATCCACTGAGAACTTCTAAAGTTCAAGCTTATGAAGATTTTGCTGTTAGAGATTTCAAAATCTCTGTAAGTTCCGCATATAAGGAAACACAAATCCATACACATATGTGTTATAGTGAGTTTAATGACATTATTACGACCATTGAAGCTATGGATGCAGATGTTATCTCAATAGAAACTGCAAGAAGCGGGAATGAACTCCTTAAGATTTTTGCAAAAGTTGGATACAAACAAGAAGTTGGTCCTGGCGTTTACGATATACATTCACCTAGAATTCCATCAGTAGAAGAGATGGTAGCACAAATTAAATTACTACTCGAAGTACTTCCAAAAGAACAGTTATGGATAAATCCTGATTGTGGTCTAAAAACTAGAAAATGGGAAGAGGTAAAACCTAGTCTTACAAACATGGTAGAAGCTGTAAAAAAAGTAAGAGAAGAACTGAACTAAATAGAACTCTCCTGAGTGGAGAGTTCTATAATAATTAGTTTATTAATTTTGGTAGTTCATTGGAAAGAATTTCTAAATTTGGTAGCATAATAATCTCTATACGACGATTAAGAGCTCTTCCTTCTTTTGTTTCATTATCTGCTCTTGGTTGAAATTCACCAAATCCAGATGCAGAAATATTTTTAGCATCTACACCTTCTTCAATCATCAAGTGCACAACATTTAAAGCACGAGCAGTTGATAATTCCCAGTTACTTGGATAACGACTACTTTTCATTGGTACGTTATCTGTATGCCCTTCAACTTGAAAGCTACGATCTGAAAACTCTTTTAATACAGCTGCAATTTGTTTCAGTGCAATTTGTCCTTCAGGGTTAACTATTGAGTGTCCTGTAGCAAAAAGTACATTATCTGGTAGATTAATCACTATTCTACCTTTTTCTATACTAACTGTTAACTGTCCGCCATCAATCATTTTTTGAAGTTCTTTTACAAAACGAGCATATATTTCATTGCGTTTTTTCGTTTCTGCTTCGATTTCACGCATTGTTTTTAGTTGTGATTGTGAAGCGTTTAAAAGAGCCTGAGAATCTTCAAGTTCTTTTTGTAGTTTTGATTTATTTTTATCTAATTCTTCAAGTTCGCTTTTTGTATTTGAAATTTCATTGAGGTTTTTATTAATTTCTAGTTTTTGTGACTCTATAAATTCGTTTTGCTGATCTATTTTACTGTTTGCTGTCGTTAAAGAATCTTTTGTCTTGCCAAGTTCCATCAATGTAGCTTCATGTGTTCCTTTCGTAACACATCCTGTTGTGAGTAAAGCCATTAGGCCTAAACTAATAATAATTATATTTTTCATAATATCTCCTGTTATTTTCAAAACTTATACTTTTTCTAAGCTTTGGTGAGCATGATTTTATAGTCATATAATAAACACTAAGACAACAAAAAAACCTGATTACAAAGCAAAATTTTAAAGATATTATGGCTCTAAAAATGCTATAGTTGCATTAGAAAAATGATTTTTAATTATATGGATTTGTAATGGATACGGAACTCTTAACACCGCAGCAAGAGCAAGAAGCACTCAGAAATTATATAGAGAGTTTAGAACTAGAAATTTATCAAGCAGAACTAGTTAAACTGCAACAACATATAGATCGTCATCAACTCAAACTAATTATTTTATTTGAAGGACGTGATGCTGCTGGAAAAGGAAGTGTTATAGGGAGCGTCAGTCGATATATGAATCCAAAACACTACCGTATAGTTGCCTTGGGTCGCCCCTCTGAACAAGAAAAAACGCAATGGTATTTTCAACGATACATAAAACACTTCCCACATGGTGGAGAAGTAGTTCTTTTTGATAGAAGCTGGTATAATCGTGCTATGGTGGAACATGTTTTTGGTTTTTGCACACAAAATGAGTATGAACTATTTATGAAACATGTTGTCCCTTTTGAAGAATCTTTAGTTGAAAGCGGAACAATACTTGTCAAGCTTTATTTTAGTGTCAGTAAGGAAAAGCAAGCTATACGCTTTGAACAACGTCGTCTAGACCCTTTAAGACAATGGAAGTTAAGCGAAATAGATCTACAAGCACAAAGTATGTGGAACCAATTTACAACAACTAAATATAATATGCTAAAGTATACAAATCATCCACTTGGTAAGTGGCATATTATACGCTCAAGTAACAAGCATAAAGCTAGACTTGAAGCTATGAAACTCATTCTAAACCAGATAGAATATGACGATAAAAGTCAAACACTCAATTTTGTTCAGGATAAAAAAACTGTTTTTACAGCTGAAGAAGAGTTGTCTATTATGGACAAGCATACAAAAAAAGAGAGCCCACAAATATAGTTTTATAAGCTACATAGCATTCATTTTAACCGCTATCACTATCTGTAACTTATAAGGTTTATTAAGTATAATTCTGCTGAGTAAACTGTATTGTTATTTGTAAAAACTTATGATAGTTAGATATAAAATAAATAACAGATACCCAGCCCTAAAAAATGGGCTTAACATCAATACAAATTAATATATATACTGGAGAGTAGGAATGGGATTAGCAATAGGATTAGTAGGACTTCCAAACGTAGGTAAATCAACAACTTTTAACGCACTAACAAAAGCACAAAACGCAGAGGCGGCTAACTACCCATTTTGTACTATAGAGCCAAATAAAGCAGTAGTACCAGTTCCTGATAAACGCTTACATGAATTAGCAAAAATTGTTAATCCAGAAAGAATCCAATATTCAACTTTAGACTTTGTTGATATAGCAGGTCTTGTTAAAGGCGCATCAAAAGGTGAAGGTCTTGGAAATAAATTTTTGTCAAATATACGCGAAACAGAAGTTATTCTCCATATAGTGAGATGTTTCGAGAATGAAAATATTGTTCATACTGAAGGAAGTATCGATCCTCTTCGTGATGTTGAAATTATTGAAAATGAATTAATTTTAGCTGATATTGAAGTTCTACAAAACCGTATAGAAAGACTAAAAAAACAAGCAAAAGCTGATAAAGGAGCAAAAGCATCTTTAGATATGGCACAAGAACTTTTAGAATTTTTGGCTGATGGTAATATGGCAAGAAACTTTCCAGATGCAGACAGCGATATCTATAAAGAACTTAACCAAGAAGTCAGATTCTTAACTAACAAAGAAATTATGTATGCTGCTAATGTTAATGAAGATGGTCTTGATGATGAAGAACAAGAGACCAGTGACAACAAATATGTTCTAGCACTTAAAAAGCATGCTCAAGATAATAATTGTGAACTTGTCAAGCTCTGTGCAAAAGTTGAAGAAGAACTGATTGGATTAGAAGATGAAGAAGCTCAAGACTTTTTAAATGAACTCGGTATTGCAGAATCAGGTTTAGAACAAATTATCCATAAAGGTTTTGACAAGCTTGGTCTTATGAGTTATTTTACAGCTGGTGTGAAAGAAGTTCGTGCTTGGACTATCAAGAAAAACTCAACTGCTCCACGTGCTGCTGCTGTAATTCATAACGATTTCGAAAAAGGTTTTATCCGTGCAGAAGTTATAGCATATGAAGATTTCGTTTCATTAGGTGGAGAAGCAAAGGCTAAAGAAGCTGGTAAAATGAGACTAGAAGGTAAAGAGTATATAGTACAAGATGGTGACATCATGCACTTTAGATTTAACGTATAGTTATAATTAAAACTTTAGAAAAAAGAATTTTTAAGACCTTTTACAAGATCTTGAAAATTCTAACTTTCATTAATATATCATTTCTCTTTATTTCTTATTTTTGATACCAAAATGTAAAACAGAGGAATAAACAATATTGCTAAAAAGGTAGCTGCCAACATACCACCTATTACACCAGTTCCTATAGAATGTCTGCTTGCTGCTCCAGCACCACTACTTATTGCCAATGGGATAACTCCCAATGTAAACGCTAAAGAAGTCATTATAATTGGACGTAAACGAACCTTTGCTGCTTCCAAAACAGCTTCAACTAATTCCATTCCTTGCTTTCTTTTTTGCATCGCAAACTCAACAATAAGTATGGCATTTTTAGCACTAAGACCAGCAAGAACAAGTATTCCTATCTGAAAATAAATATCATTTTCAAGCCCTCTTAGATGATTTGCGATAACCGCCCCAAAAACACCAAAGGGAACAGATAAAATAACTGCTATTGGCATAAGCCATTTTTCATATTGAGCAGCCAAGATTAAATATAAAAATAAAATTCCAAAGACAAATGCCAAGTTTCCAGCACTTGATATCTGCTTTTCTTGATATGCCGTTCCTATCCAACTAATGCTATAACCATCTGGAAGAACTTCGTTTGAAACCTCTTCTATAACTCTTAGTGCATCTCCTGAGCTATACCCTAAAGATGCTTGTCCTGAGACTTTTGCTGCATTAAAAAGGTTAAATCTCTCTACTAAATCAGCACCAAAACTTTGTTCTATCTTTACAAGTGAGCTAAGGGGAATCATCTCACCTTTTGCATTTCTAACAAAGATTTTTTCTAAATCCTCAGGTTTTTTTCTAAAAGACTCTTTAGCTTGCATATTTACCATGTAAGTTCTGCCCAAGAGGTTAAAGTCATTTACATATAAACTACCAAGAGTGGCACTCAGTGTTTGATATATCTCATCTATTTTCACACCTTTAGCTTTTGCTTTTGCAGTATCTACTTCTATTTTGTATTTTGGTATAGAAGTATTTAGCGTAGTTCTTACCGCTCTTAATTCTGGTCTCGCATTTGCCTTTTGAATAATTTCATTAACATACTTTTGTAACTCATGTAAATCAGCGCCCGTTCTGTTTTGAACATACAACTCAAATCCGCCAGATATTCCCATTCCTCTAATTGGAGGAGGAACAATACTAAAAGAAAAACCATCGCTTGTTTGTGAAAGTTTTTTACTCATATTTGCTGCAATATAACTTGCACTTTGAGTTATATCTTCTCTCTCATCCCAAGGTTGAAGCTTTAAAATAGTCGCGGCTGCATTTGTTCTATTTGAAAATGTTGAAAAATCTATTCCCATAAACTGAACTATATTTTTTATATTTTCTTTATCTTTAGCTGCTACTTCATATATCTCTTGGGCTAATACTTCTGTTCTACTAAGTGACGATGCTGGAGGGTTGTAACTAAATACAAAAACAGTCCCCTTATCTTCAGTTGGAACAAGTCCTGTTTTTAAACTTGTAAACATATCAAAAGTTACATATATAATTCCACCAAAAAGCAACACACTTAAAAAAGAGTATCGTATAGTCATTTTTAAAGCGTTAGAGTAACCCCTCGTTGCACCCGCGAAAAAGTCGTTAAACCATTTGAAAAAGTATTTTGGCTCTTTATGTGTCGGTTTTAATATTAAAGCACATAAAGCAGGTGTTAGAGTAAGAGCAACAAGCCCTGAGATAGCCAAAGATATAACAATAGTAACAGCAAACTGTCTATACATTTCTCCACTTAAACCACCTAAAAACGCAACAGGAAGAAAAACAGCCGAAAGTACCAAAACAATAGCGATTAATGCACCTGATACTTCTTGCATAGCTTTTATTGAAGCATCTTTTGGAGAGAGTCCCTCTTTTATATGTCTTTCAACATTTTCTATAACGATAATGGCATCATCAACAACTATCCCAATAGCTAAAACAAGCCCAAAAAGTGTAAGTAAGTTAATACTAAATCCAAGTATATACATACCTGCAAAAGCACCGACTATTGAAACAGGAACGGCTAAAAGTGGTATAAGAGTAGCTCTAAAATTTTGTAAAAACAAAAATATAATAAGCGTCACTAAGATAATAGCTTCTATAAAAGTTTTTATAACCTCATTTATAGAAATCTGCACAAAGTCAGTAATATCATAAGGAATTGTATATTCAACATCTTCAACGAAATTTTCACTGATAGAAGATATAACTTTACGAACTTCTTCTGCCGTTTCAATTGCATTTGCTCCACTTTGTAAAAATATTGCGATTGGCACAGCAGGAGAGTTATTTAGTTTATTTTCTCTATCATAACTTTGAGAACCAAGTTCTATTGTTGCTACATCTTTAAGTTTTAGTGAACTTCCATCTTCATTTGCTTTTATAATAATTTGTGAAAATTGTTCTGGTGTAGTAAATCTTTGAGGGGTCTCAATAGTATAAGTAAACATCTCTTTATCTGAGATTGGATCTGCTGATAATTTTCCAGCAGAATATTGCTCATTTTGCTCTCTAACTGCAAGAACTAAATCATTAACGCTAAGAGAATATTTTTTAAGTTTTAAAGGGTCTATCCAGATTCTCATTGAGTAATCTTTTGCACCAAATATAACTACATCCCCAATTCCCTTAATCCTCTTTAAATCATCTACTATATTTAAAAGAGCATAGTTTGATAAAAAGCTAACTTCTCGAGTCTGTTTTGGTGAGTGCAAAATTATAACTTGAAGCATATCTGGAGATCTCTCGTTAACTCTGATTCCTTGTCTTTGAACTTGCTCAGGTAATCTTGAAAGGGCTGCTTGAACACGATTGTTTACATCTATTTTTGCATCATCAGGGTTTGTCCCAACTTCAAAAAATATATTGATGCTAAGAGTACCATTATCAGCAGATATTGAGTTCATATAGAGCATATCTTTAGCGCCGTTAATTTGCTCTTCAAGAGGTGCTGCTACTGTTTTAGAGATAGTTTGCGCACTTGCACCTTGATAGGTTGCACTCACTACAATCTGCGGAGGAATTACTCTAGGATACTCGCCAATAGGCAAAGAACGCATAGCAATAACACCAGCCAAAACAATAAGTATCGAGATAACAGATGCAAAAACTGGTCTTTTTATAAAAAAGGTAGAAAACATTTTAGTTGCCTTTCATAATGGTAACTTTTGAATTTGGTCTTAATTTTGCAATATTACTTATAATAATATTTTCTCCTTCTTTAACACCCTCTTGAACATAAGCGATGCCATCTTGTACATGCACGCTTTTGATTGGTTTCATAGAAACACTTCCATCTTTTACAACATAAACAACAGTTGCATCTTGCGTTTTAATAAGTGCATTTTGAGGAATTTTTGCAACACTCTCATAGCTTAATCCATCAATTATTATCTCTGCGTAAGAACCAACAACCAACTCTTTATCTTTGTTTAGAAACTTTGCTCTTAATTTTAGAGTATCTGTTTGTGCATCCATCTTGGGTGAAACAAAATCAATCACTCCATTATATTGTTTTGCACCACTCCTTAAAATAACTTTTGTGCCATTTTTTATTTGAGAGAGATGTTTTACAATATCACTACTTGGCAGAGAAAACTCAGCATATATAGGCTCTTGTGCGGTAATTGTAGCTAATGTAGCACTCTCTTCTCCAACATCTATGTAAGAACCCACATCACTGCTACTCATCCCAATTATACCGCTTATGGGTGCTTTTATATTTGTATAGTTAAACTTTATTTGAGCATTTTGGACGACCGCTTTTGCTTTTGTCACCTCTGCTTTTGCATTCTCATAAGTATATAGAAGTTCATCACGCATCGCAGTAGAAATTGCATTATTCTTAAAAAGATATTCATTACGCTCCCAATCTTTAAGAGCTTTATTAAAATTTGCTACAGCTATTAACAGAGATGCTTTTGCTTCATTTAAAGATGCTTCATACTCATCTTTTTGAATTTCATAAAGAGTATCACCTTTTTTTACATATGTGCCCTCTTGAAAATTTTCACTTACGAGTAAACCACTTACTCTTGCAACTATAGCAACCTCGTTAAAAGGTTTCAGTAATGCAGAATAACTTTTTATTAAAGGCGCTTTTTCAAATTTCACACTATACACTTTAACCGACAATGGTGGTTTTTGAACCACTTTAG
>JGI997J19993_1000257_pt1 | contig 17830 bp, 20 predicted proteins | sample Etolagbewater25m_FD_19993 | JGI IMG/M metagenome (IMG submission 19993)
AATCTATCATTTTTATCTATCTCTTTATCTGTCACATAGCTGGGTTCTCCCATTTTTGTAGCGTGAAACTGCCAGTTGTGACCACTATTTAGTGTTGTAGAATTTATAACGATTATCGGTACTTTGTTTTTTCTTTTCCAGTTATCAAATCTTGGTTTGAAATTTGATTTTTCCTCTTTTGGATATATAAGAAGTTCTCTCATAAACCTTTTGTATTTTTTCTATAGAATCTCTCTTGATACAGTTCACCCAGCTTATTGGTTCTGCTATAGCCGTTAAAAGGGATCAGAAATTTTATTGTTTTTTGGGGTTTGTACCATAGTACACTATTTCTTATATCACTTTGTACCACCTCAAAAAACTCCTCTATAAGCTCCTCTACCAAATCTATATAATCCTTTTGCACTATCTTTTTATCATGTTTCTCTTCTAAGAGTTTTTGAAGTTTTAGATAGTAAAGTGTCCCTATAATAGTTCCACCAGATACAGTAGATATAACTTCTATATGTTTAAGTAAATCAAGCTGGGCAAGTTTTGCTAAAGTACCAAGATGAAATAAACTAGCCCTAAATCCACCACCTGAAAGTGCTAGACCTATTTTAAACCCGTTGTATTCTAAGATATATCTATTCTCTTCTCCGATAAGTGGCACTAATGATGATAAATCATCGATACTTTTTAACCGAGCAAGTTCTTTTATCTGCTTGAATGTAGTGAATCTCTGCCAATCTGCAACATCTAATTTACAAGAGGCTTCTAAGTACTCTTTTGTTTTATTAAATTGTTCTAATCCAAAAGATGCTTGGGCTAAACTATGAAGAAGCCATTTATCTTTAATTTCATTATCTTTAAACTTTTCAATTATCTCTTCTCTAATATCAGTAGCTTCACTAGTAAATTTTTTAGATGAATCTTCATCGTACGATTTTATAGTATTTGCTAACTCATCTAGTAAAAAAGCTACATTTATTCCACTATAATAAGAGTTATCGGTATTAAGATTGTACGCTTCTTGATAAAAATCTTTGGCTATTATTAGGTATTTTTGATTTGCTGTATATTCCCATTTTCTTTTATATATTGCACCTTTTAAACATAAGGTTTCGTGAGGATTATCATCATCTGTAATATCATCTAAAATTTTAAGTGCTTTTGGGTAAGCGAACTCTTTTGACAACTCTAAATCTTTATAATAACACTCTGCCAAAGCCCTCAATAAATCAGGAGTTAAATTTTTCTCATATTTTTTTATTAAACTTCTAAGCTCTTTATAGTCATGTTCTTTTTTTAATTCTTCTATCTTTTCTAATAACATTTTGTCATTCATAATTATTTTATACCTTTTATATAATATATTTTACCGAAAATTATCAATTCAATTGTCACATAATTTAAGTTTTATTTAACATCTTTAAGACAACAGCTTCAAAAACCAACTATAAAGTAACTTATTGGTAAAATTATATTTATGATTAAACTATCAATTTTATTATTTGCAACTTTATTGTTTTCAAAATCAACTTTTGAAGACTCTTTTATAACTCAATACGAATATGGAAAAATGCTTTACAACAATCCTAGGGGGATTAGTTGCCATAAATGTCATGGGGATAATGCAAAGGGAAAAATCATAGCAACTTTTACTCATCAAAGAAAGAAAAAAGAATATATCTGTACCATAAGAACAAAAGATATTACAAATGTCAGTTATGAAACTTTTTTACAAACACTTGACCCAAAACTAGAAAAACCAAAAAAGAAATTTGACAAAACTCAAGTGTGTGAAAAATTAACTTATGGGAACAGTATGCCAACATATTTTTTAACTCCAGAAGAGTTGAAATCAATCTTTTTTTATCTAAAAAATAAGGACAAGTATGAATACAAATAGATCATTTCTCATGGTTGCAGGAGATAAGGAAAAACATTTAGATAAGATTGATGTACTTAAAACAGATTTTGCTACAGTAAACCTTGAAGATGCAGTACATGATAAAGAGTTTGCAAGAAATCTCGTTGTTAAAAAGTTAAAAAATAGAGATAATAGTGATGTAATAGTACGAGTCAATAGCTTGGATAGCTATGGACCAAAAGATATAGAAGTGATAAATACTATAAAACCATATGCTATACGAATACCAAAAATTATGTCACTTGATGATGTAAAACTAGCATTACAGCTTATAGATAAAGATATACAAGTACACCTTACTGTAGAAACAAAAGAGGCATTTGCACTTTTACCACAGTTGAAAATAGATGAAAGAGTAACTATGGTTTTTTTAGGTATTTTAGACTTGTTAGAATCTCTTGAATTACCTCAAAATTTACTCCAATTAAACAATCCTACCATTGATCATATTTTAAGTAAGTTTCTTATAGATAGCAAAACAGCTGGACTACATCCAGTCTCGTTTATCTACCAAGAGTATAAAGATTTAGATACCTTTAGAAAATGGTGTCTCAAAGAAAGAGCTATGGGATTTACCTCAAAAGGGTGCACAAGTCCAGGACAAGTCGATGTAGTAAATGAAGTTTTTGCAACCAATAATGAAGATATAATAAGAGCAAAATATATTAAAGAGGTATTTGAAAAACATCAAAAATTGGGCTGCAATGGCTTTAGTGATGAAAAATATGGTTTTATAGATGAACCAATATATAAAGATGCATTGTTAATCTTAAAAAAATCCCATGTTTAAACAAACCTTAAATTTATTTTAGGTAGAATTCGCGTTCAATTTAAAACAAGGAAACAAAAATGTTACAAGGTATACTTAGAGATAGTATCGCAAAACAACCAACAAAACAGTTAAGACGAGATGGTTATCTAATTGCCAACATTTACGGAAAAGGTATGGAAAACGTAAATGCTGCATTTAAAGTAAATGACTATGTTAGATATTTAAAAAATAAAGAAACAGTTGCATTTGATGTAGATGTTGCAGGGACAACTTATAAAGTTGTTGTACAAGAGTACCAAAAACACCCTGTTACAGCAGCACTTTTACATGTTGATTTAATGGTTGCACAACCAGGTGTAAGAACAAACTACTATGTTCCAGTTAGAGCAGAGGGAACACCTATAGGTCTTAAAAACAAAGGTCTTTTAGCTTACCATAGAAATAGAGTTGCAGTTAAATGTACAATTGAAAACTTACCACAAGAATTCAAATTTGATGTAACTGATTTAGATACAGGTGACAACTACCTTGTAAGAGATATTAAACTACCAGAAGGTGTTGAATGTTTCCTAGACCCAAGAGTACCAGTTGTTGGTGTAATCAAAGCTAAATAGTCACAAAAGACTGAGCCAAATATGTACTTAATCGCTGGACTTGGTAATCCGGGTGATAAATACAAACTAAACCGGCACAATATAGGTTTTTTGGTTATCGATGAGATAACCAAAAACCTACAAACTACAAATATTACAAACCAAAACTTCAAAGCCCAAGTTCAAAAACATTCATCAGATATCTATGCTAAACCTCAAACTTTTATGAATGACAGTGGAGCATCAATTATAAATATCGTAGAGTATTATAATATTGAAAATAACAATGTTATAATAGTACACGATGATTTAGACTTACCATTTGGAACAGTAAAATTCAAAATTGATGGTGGACATGGCGGTCATAATGGACTTCGTTCAATTGATAGCCATATAGGGAAAGATTACATTAGAGTGAGAATTGGTATAGGAAAACCTGAAGATAAAAAAGATGTAGCTAATTATGTATTATCAAATTTTACAAAAGAGGAATTAAAAGTTTTAGAGGATATAATACCTCATACTATTGAAGCGATAAATTCATTAAAGAGCTTATCACTTGAAGAGGTTAAATCAAAATATACAATTAAAGCTACTATATGAATATAATTACAAAATATCTTCTATTAAAATATTTAAAATACTTTTTTATCATTTTAATATCTCTAGAGTTTTTCTTTGTAGGTATTGACCTTTTACAAAACTATTCAGAACTTCCAAACTCTGCAAACTTACAGTTACTTTATATAATGTATAATTCATTTTTTACTTTTACTATTACACTTCCATTATCTTTAGTTTTTGGCTGGATTGTTACTATAACAATTTTAGTAAAAAATAATGAACTAGTAAGTTTTTACTCATTATCTATTTCAAAAACAGATATACTAAAACCTATAATAAATATCTCTTTAATCATCACTATATTGCTCATATCATTACAAGCAACACCATTGGCATATTCATCAGAAAATAAAAATAAAATTTTAAATAATAGTTATTTTGTCAATGAAAAATCAAATATCTTTTTAAAATATGATGACTATTTTGTCTATTTTAAAAAACTCTATCCTTTAGAAAAAAAAGCTGAAGATATCCATATATTTAAAACACAAAACAATGATGTAGTAGAGATTATTGTGGCTAAAAAAGCATATTTTCAAAATAACAGATGGTATGTAATTGATACAAAGATTACTAATAAACCAGCTATTATAGATTGGAATGATTCAAAGCTAGAGATACGAGATGAAAAGTTTTTATATACTTTAGAAGGATTTGAACCAAAAATTATCAACAATGTATATAAAGGTGAGGCACAATTTTCTATTATAGATGCAGTAAGAACCATCTTACTTCTTGAAGAACAAGATTTCAACACAAATAAAATAAAAACTATTTTATACTCACAAGTAGTTATGCCATTTTTTGTGATACCACTTATTATCATTATTTTTATATTTACAAATCCAAGTAGTAGGTTTTTTAATACAGCAGCATTTACTTCTATAACAATTTTTATAACACTTACAGCATGGGGAATTTTATTTTTACTACAAAAATTAGCATTTGGAGGAATTCTTTTAGCAGAAATTGCTATAATAATACCAATAGTTATATTGTTTGTTATAACTTATTATATTTACAGTAAAAAAGTAATTTAAATGAAAATAAAAGCTTATGGAATATGTCTTTATAAAAAAGAGGGAAATACTACAAAAATATTATTATGTAAATCAATAACTAGTAATAGTAGATGGGGATTCTTAAAAGGTGTTCAAATCAAAGGAGAATCAAGCTTTCAAACAGCAATAAGAGAGTTTAGAGAAGAATCAAATATAAATATAGATAGAAAATATTTAGAACAATATTTTGAACAAACAAACAAAGAAAAAGATATAGGGATTTATCTAGTAAATTATAATAATATCAAAGATTTAGGTGTTTATTTTACTAATGGACAACTTTATAAAAGATATTTGTCGTGGGAAAATAGTGCTGTAAAATTTTTTGATATAAAAGATTTACCAAATATAAAAAAGAAACAAAACTATTTAGTAGAAAATATTGTAAAATATTTAAAAAAAGCACTATAGCCGAATTCAAACTCTCTAACTTAATTCTTTATAAAATAGCTTTTTATACCTTCTGCAATCCCTTTTGCAATATTCTTTTGGTAACTTTTTGTTTTTATTCGTCTTCCCTCTTTAGGATGAGAGATATATCCTACTTCTATTAAAACAGATGGCATTTGTGCTCCTACAAGTACCCAAAAAGGTCCTTCTCTTACACCACCGTCTCTAATACTGCTTTTTCCATAAATAGATCGTAATTTGTATAACATATTTCTTTGAATATCTATTGCTATTTTATTTGATGCTGTTATTTTTGATTGGTTTAGTATAGTTAAAAACGAATTTTTACTTCCCCAACTCATTTTATCCATGTCACCTTTATTTTCTAAAGCAGCAACCCTTTTTGCTCTAGCACTTCTAGCAGGACTTAAAAAGTATGTTTCTATTCCATGAGCATTTCTTGCTTTAGATTTTGGCGCAGCATTGGCATGAATTGAGATAAAAATATCTGCATTTTTCTTATTGGCAAAATGTGTTCTATGACTTAATTTGACATATTTATCTCTATTTCTTGTAAGATATACTTTAAAACCATTTTTTTCTAATTCTTTTTTTAAATATTTACTTATATTAAAAACTATATATTTTTCATAGTTCCTTCCAGAACCAACAGCACCTGAGTCTCTTCCTCCATGTCCTGCATCAATCACAATAGTTTTAGCAGATGGGTAAAACATATTATCAGGTAACATTTTTACACTATTTGTTGCGCTCTTTTTCGATACTTTTTTATTCACACCTAAAACTTTTATAATAATACTATTTTTTCCAATAATATAAATAGTATGTAAATTTGTTTTATTTTTCATTGAAATACGCAATGTGTTTTTTTTATATTGATATATTGTAATTCTATCAATACCTTTTATTGAAAGTTTTGTAGGTTTTGCATCTTTAAAACTCCCTTTGATATCAAACTCATCATAATGATACCGACCATCTTTTTTTTCATTAAAATCGATATATGATTTATTGATTTTATTATAAAAATTAATACGAATAGTATTCTTATCTTGAATAACAGATTTGATTGAAAATTGAGGTTTTAAATAAGATTTTGTTTGTACTTTACTTTTAACTATTGTCTGTGTGTCGATACGATTGAGTTCTTTTTGATACTTTAAAGTATCCATGTTAAGTTCATCAGCATAAGTGATGAGTTTTTTTAAATACTCTATCTCTTTGGCTTTATTATTAGACATAATAGCACCTAAATAGAGTTTTTTTGTACTATTATACTTATCTTGATAATATTTTTTTGAAGCAGCAAAAGAATATTGAAATAATAATAAGGTAATTAAAAAAGTTTTAATTAATAGTTTCAACTTACTCGCCGTTTGTTAATTTATCCATCAACTCTTTTACGGTTATTAGTTTTTGTATTTTATAACCGTTTGCCCCTGTAAAAAACAATCCAGTATCAACCTTTCCAAGATATGCATCACTTAATCTATCAGCGATACAATATCCAACAGCTTTAGCTTCTTCACCTCTATGACATGGTGCTACACAGTTACTTATACAGGCAACTTTTGGAGCAGTTCCATTTTCTATAGATTTTTGAAGATTTGTTACAACACCTCTTGCAGGAAGTCCTACAGGAGATTTTAAAAGTTTTATATCTTTTTCTTCTGCATGTATAATGACATCTTTAAATTTTTCACTTGCATCACACTCATAAGTACCAATAAATCTAGTACCCATCTGTACACCAGCACATCCCATATCTAAAAATTTATCAATATCACTTTTATCCCAAACTCCACCTGCTGCAATTATAGGCATACTTCCCCAGTTTTTTGCTTCTTCAATAATTGGAGGTACAATATTTTCTAACTGAAATTCTTCTTTGAAACAATCATCATATTTAAAGCCTTGATGTCCTCCACTCAAAGGACCCTCAACAATTACAGCATCAGGTAATCTATCATATCTTTTCCATTTTTTACAAATAAGTTTTAATGCTCTAGCTGAACTAACAATAGGAACTAATGCTACATCAGGATAATCTTTTGTAAACTCAGGCATATTTGTAGGAATTCCAGCACCTGTAATAATAATATTTGCTCCTGCTTCACAAGCATCTTGAACAACTCTACCATAATCATTTTGAGCATATAAAATATTTGCTGCTAATGGTTTGTCGCCACAAATTTTTCTGGCATTTTTAAAGATTTCAATTAAGGCTTCTTTAGAATAAAAATTTTCTTCTGAATAAGGTTTACCCTGTATATTTTTTTTCGAAAAATGTTTGTTTTGATAATATCCTGTACCAACTGCACTTATAACACCTAATCCGCCTTCAAGTGATACATTTCCAGCCAGTTTATCCCAACTTATACCGACACCCATACCGCCTTGTATAATTGGTTTTTCAATCTCATATTTACCTATTCTCATCCATTACCCTTATTCTAAATTTCTACTAAACTATATTTTATTGTATCGTAATTTTTGCAAAATTTTTCTTACCCTTTTGCAATATATATTCTTTGTTCTCCAAAACCATTGTATCATCATCTACTTTCTTTTGATCAAGCTTCACTGCACCAGCTTTTATATCTCTTCGTGCTTGTGAAGTTGAGGGAACTAATTCACACTCAACTAATGCTTGTAAAATACCAGTACCACTTGTTAAAGTATATTCTTTCATATCTGTTGGAATATCTTTTTTAGCAAAGATTTTTGTAAATTCTACAGCTGCTTTTTCTCCAGCTCCAGCTCCATGAAATCTATCTACAATCTCTATAGCCAACATATCTTTTGCTTTTTTAGGATGAACAACTCTTGATTCAACATCACTTTTTAATTGTGCAATCTCTTTTAAACTTTTTGAAGATAATAACTCATAGTATCTCCACATCAATTCATCAGATATACTTAATACTTTTCCAAACATATCATTTGGTTCATCAGTCACACCAATATAGTTTCCAAGAGATTTTGACATCTTTTGTACACCATCTAACCCTTCTAAAATAGGCATCATCAATACAACTTGTTGTTTTTTTATATTATACGCTTTTTGAAGCTGTCGTCCCATTAAAAGATTAAATTTTTGATCAGTACCACCAACTTCTACATCTGATTTTAACTCAACACTGTCATAACCTTGAAGTAACGGGTATGTAAACTCACTCACTGCAATTGGAGTATTTGAAGCAAATCTTTTACTAAAATCATCTCTTTCTAACATTCTTGCAACAGTTAAATTTGATGTTAATGCTATAAGTCCAGCAGCACCAAGTTTATTTAACCACTCACTATTAAATACTACATGAGTTTTTGATTCATCAAGTATTTTAAATACTTGTTCTTTATAGCTTTTTGCATTTAATTGTACATCTTCACTACTTAGTATTTTTCTTGTAACACTTTTACCCGTTGGATCTCCAATAGTTGCAGTAAAATCCCCGATTAAAAACTGTATAATTGCACCATATTTTTGAAATACTGAAAGCTTTTGTAATAATACTGTATGACCTAAATGTAAATCTGGCGCAGTTGGATCAAACCCAGCTTTTACATAAAAATTCTCACCATTCTCATAATAATTCCGAATTAATTTCTCTAATCTCTCATTATCTATAATCTCTTCAGCACCTCTTGAAATTTCTTCAAGTGCTTCTTTAATTTTCAATTCCATTTCTATCCCTATTTATAAGCATCTAAACTTAAATAAAATTCTATAATTTTTACTTTTTGTTCACATAAAGCTCGTACTTGATCTTTATTATCATTTTTTATTTCAAAATCTATTGTACAATATTGATTTGAGGCGTATTTATCCCGACCATAATCTATAAGTAAAATTGTAGCTTCATGCTCTACAGATAAGTATGTTAAAAATTTTGCTAACTCACCTCGCATATTTGCAAAACTGACAACCATTTTATATGTATAAAACTTATCTTTTACCCAATCACAATATAGCATTTGATTATTTTTTTTCATTTTTTTATAGGCTTTTTCACACAACTTATGATGTATTGTTACATCTTTATTATCTTTTAAAGCTACAATATCATCACCAAACTTGGGGTGACAACAGTGGTCAAATGATACTGTATTTATACTAAAATTTGAATATATCAAGACATTATCAAATTGAATCTTTTTTAAACTCAAACTTTGTACTTTGAATCTTGCAAATATACCCTCTTTTGATCGTATATATTTTTGAATTGTTTTTTTGATATGCTTTAAGTGATCAAGATTATAAACAATTTTATTTAAGTTAGTTAATTTTAAATTATCACTAAGCTCATCTAAAATAAATTCTCTGTATCTTGAAAATATTGTATTAATAATATTTCTACTACTTAAATCATCAATATGTTTTAATCTATTATGACATAAAGTCTTAATTGATTTTTTTGCTTTTGTTGTTTGTACCATATCTTGCCAAGTACATCTAGGTATAATATGATTGTTTGTAATTATTGAAACTATATCGCCACTTCGAAGCTGTGTAAGTAAAGGTTTTTTTACTTTATTTACCATAGCTTCCATAGCATAGTTTCCAACATCTGTATGTATCTCATAAGCAAAATCAAATGCCGTTGATCCTCTAGGCATCATAAAAATATCACCTTTTGGTGAATATACTATGATATCTTCACTATATAAATCTTGTTTTGCATCATTATAAAACTCTTCAACACTTGAATCATTTGAAGCAAGAGAATGAAGCCAATCAAGACTTGGTCCTTTTGAGGCACTAGTTGTTGTTCCACTTTTATATTTCCAGTGTGCTGCAACTCCATATTCTGCTATATCATGCATATCATATGTTCTAATTTGAACTTCAAATATTTTTGAGTCAGAAAAAACTGTCGTATGTATTGTTTGATAACCATTTTCTTTAGGTACAGAGATATAATCTTTAAACCTTGAAACCAACGGTTTAAAATTTGTATGAATAACCCCTAAAATATTATAACAATCAAGTGGTTCTTTTACTAATATTCTTATAGCATATAGATCTAAAACCTCATCAATACTTACACCTTTTCGTTGCATTTTTAAGAAGATCGAATAATAATGTTTAATTCTACTAAATATTTCAATATCATCTGTAAAACCATTTTTATCAAGTACATTTTTTGTTTTTGATAAAAAGTTATTGATTGTAAGTTGAACTTTTTGTTGATACTCTTTCATATAAGCATCTATTTTTTGATATTCTTCGGGATACAAATAAGAAAAAGATAAATCTTCTAAAATATTTTTAATAGTAGATATACCTAATCTATGTGCGATTGGAGCATATACTACTAAAGTTTCTTCAGAAATTCTCTGTTGTTTCTCAGCAGATAACGCTTCAAGAGTCAGCATATTATGTAATCTATCACACAACTTTACAACCATAACTCGAACATCATCAATAGATGCTATTAACATTTTTCTAAAAGTTAAAGCGGAAGTAACAAGTTTAGAATTATCAGAAGCAGGAGCTAGTTCATGCTCTCTAATCTCCGTTATTTTAGTAAGTCCATCAACAATATGTGCCACATCTTTACCAAATAATTTTTCAACATCTTCAATAGTCGTTTCAGTATCTTCAACTACATCATGAAGTAATGCAGCTATCACCATATGCTCATCATTGCTGTAATATGCTGTAACTACTGATACAAGAATTGGGTGAACTACATATTCTTCACCACTTTTTCTAAACTGATTTTTATGTGAATTTATGGAGAATTCAAGAGCTCTTTGAACATCTTCAGTTAAATGAAAATTTTCCTTTAAAAGTTCAATTGAGCCTTCAATTGTATGAGTGTTTTTTATATTTTTTAGAAATTTATTCAAGTTAATATAAATTTATTTTTTTATTCTAGACCATCTATAACTAATACACCTGATGCTATCTCTTTAATAGCAATATCAGTGTATTTCATATTTTTTGTTTGATTACTATCTATTAAAGGTTTTGCACCTTTACTTAATTCATCTGCTCTTTGACCAACAGCTACAGATAATATATATCTATCATTATTTACTTTTTCTAATGCTTGTGCTAATATCTCTTCAATTCTCATTTTTTTTCCTTCTTAATTTACTACTGAACATTGGCTAAAATCACCATTTACAATATTTAACAAATTACCTTTTGTATTCATATTTGCAACTACTATTGGAAGTCCATTGTCTTTTGCTAAAGCAATTGCTGTATCATCCATAACTTTAATATGATCTTTTAAAGCTTCATCATAACTAATTGTATCTAGTTTTACAGCATCTGCATATTTTGCTGGGTCTTTATCATATACACCATCAACTTTAGTTGCTTTTATAAGCATTGTAGCTTCTATCTCACTTGCTCTTAAAGTTGCTGCTGTATCTGTTGTAAAAAAAGGATTTCCTGTCCCTGCACTAAAAATAACTACTCTCCCTTTTTCGAGGTGTCTTTTAGCTCTTCTTACTATAAAAGATTCTGCAATTTGCTCCATTTTTATTGCTGTTTGTANTCTTGCACATACACCAATATGTTCTAAAGCCTCTTGCATAGCTATACCATTTACAACAGTTGCAAGCATACCCATATANTCNCCNCTTGTTCTTTTGATAATACCATCAGCAGCNGCTGTAACACCTCTTACGATATTTCCACCACCAATAACAATACCAACTTCGACATCATTATCAACTAATTGCTTGATCTCATTTGCGATATAGTCTAGTATTTTTGTATCAATACCATACCCTTCATCACCTGCAAGTGCCTCACCTGAAAATTTTACAAGGACTCTTTTATTCAATTCAATTCCTTTTATAGTTCTATTTAATTTTGCGATTATATCTAATTTTTTATTATGATTCGTTTAAGAAAAAATAGAGGAATAACTAATTACATATTTATCAATATTTTTTCAACTAACACTTAACTTACACTTCCTTGTTATACTTCCATACATCTTAAGAAAGGAGAACACTATGAACATAAACAAATACATAGCAATTTTAGCAATTGCAGGAGTAACTAGCTTGTTTTCAGCAGAAGTGAAACAGATTAGTATTTTGGCAGATCAAATTAAAAATACTAATGACATGAATGTTAAGAAACAGTTAATGATTGATCTTAACAAAGAGCTTGAAGCACTAGAAAAAAAAGATCTTCCAAAAGCACAAGCTATAATTGATAAAAAATTAAAAAGAACTAACTAAACTACTATAAAATCTATACTATATTTAATTTAATAATTTTTGTAAAGTATTTTATCTTTAATGATAAAATATTTTACATTTTATATAAATACTTTTCCAACTAACACTTAACTTACACTTCATTGTTATACTTTCATACATCTTAAGAAAGGAGAACCACCCATGAACCTAAATAAATACATAACAATTCTAGCAATTATTGGGACAACCAATTTATTTTCAGCGGAAGTAAAACAAATTAGTATGTTAGTAAATAAAATCAACAGCACTAAAGATATTAAAGTTCAAGATAAACTAATAGATGATCTAGAAAAAGAATGCGCAAAAGTAGAAAAAGAAGATCGTATTACAGCACAAGCTATTATTAAAGAAGAATTAATAACTTCTAAGTAATCACTTAAAACTACTGTAAAATATTTTATTGCAAAAAATAGAATATTTTACATTTTAGATAAAATATTCTATTTAAAAATAAGCGTTATACGACTTCCTTCACCCACAACACTTTTTATATCAATAGTTATATTTAAAATATCACATAATTGTTTCACAATATTCATACCAATACCTAATCCATTGGTGTTTTCTTTATAATATCTTTTAAAAACTTTTGTAGTATCTTTTATACCTATTCCTGTATCTTCCATTATTAATGTTTTATTTTTAAACTCTATATGAACTTTCCCATTTTTTTTATTATATTTACACGCATTTGTTAATAAATTATCTATTATACGGTCTAGCCCGTTTTTATTACTTTGAATTGTTTCTTTACTAATATTTTTTGTAAAATGTATATTTGGATAAATCTTTTTTAATATCTCTACTTTTCCATTTATTAACTTATCTAGGGAAACTATTTCATCATTAATTATAGTATTGGGATTCATAAATTCTAAATTTTTGTATAAAGATGCTATCCCTTTCGCACTCAATTCAATTCTTTCAATCTCTTCAAAATCTCCACGCTTTCTTAGTAATTTTGAATTTAATAAAATTGAAGTTGCCGGTGTGTTTAAATCATGTATTAAATCTTTAAGAAAATTTTCTAAAAGGTGCAATGCTTCACGCATAGGTCTTAAAGAGTAAAAAGCAAATCCAATAGAAAGAAAAAGTAACAAAACGAAAATAATGATACTTACTTTAAACAATTTTTGTATAAATTGATTATAAATTTTATCATATTTTGATTTTTCAAAAACTACTTTTAATAAATAAGGACCCTTTGAAGGTATTTGAAAATAAGCACACAGTCCATCTTCAAGATGATATATTTTAAATATCTCCTTTTTCTTATCATCAACTACAATATCCAAAGAAAATGTATCGCCTTTAAAATCATAAGTATAATCTTTCATTTGATAAAGGATAGTTTTTTCTATCTCCTTAACCTCTTCCTCATGATACATATATAAAACAACACTAGAAAGTAAAATAAGAGGGATAAAAAAAAGAAATAAAGTTGTAAAAAAAGATTTTTTTTCATAGTTTTTCAAGTTTATATCCTATACCTTTTGTATTTGTTATATTCAGATTTAAAACTTTTTTTAGTTTACTAATTAAAACACGCAAAGCTGTATCACTGGGTTTATTCATACACTCAAAAAATGTTGATTTATTTACAGTTACATTTATATTTTTAATAAGTAATGAAAAAATCTCTTTTTCAACCATCCCTAATGAAACCTCTTTATCAGCTTTTAACACCCTATTTTCAAATAAATCAAATGTGATATCATTGTATCTAATTATTGGATTTTTTCTTTTTAGTATTGCTTTAATACGAGCTAAAAGCTCATCAAGTTCAAAAGGCTTTTTAATATAATCATTACAACCATTTTCAAAACCTTCTAAAATTGATGCAGTATCTCGTAATGCAGTAATAAAAAAAGTTGGTGTTTCATCTTCTGCATTACGCAAAAGTTTTAGCGTCTCAAGACCATTTAATGAAGGGACATTAATGTCAAATAAATATAAATCAAACTTATTTTCATATGTTATTTCTAGTACTTCCTCTCCATCTTCTACTAAAGTTACATTATAATTTTCTTGTTCTAAAACCTGCACCATTGTTTGTGCTAAAATAGTATCATCTTCTAAAAGTAATATTTTCATTTTTTTAACGAACTATCATTATAAATTTCATAAGGAAGTTTTTTCTTTGCTTCAATAATAGCATTTGATTCCTCAGCTGCTTTTTTATTATCTTGTGCCAATTTTTGTTTTAATCGCTCAATAAGAAGCTTTTTTTCTTCTGCACTACTTGCCTGTTGTACTTTTTCTAATAAATTATCTAGTTGAGTATCTTTTGCAAGAGATATTGTTATAATTACAAAAAATAGACTAACAATAAGTTTATTTAAACTCATTTTTTATCTCCAGATGTAGTATCTGAATTATTTTGCTGTAAAGTTTTTATTTTACTTTTAACTATTTCAATAGGTGATAATCTAAATTTACTAAGATCACAATTATGTTTTTTAGCCAATTCATATTGAAGATCATATGATGTTTGTGCTTTATTAATATTTTGAGCAAATACACTTTGTGAGTGGTTTTCAATTAAAAACAATTGTGCTTTAGCACCTGTTATATCTTTTTCTTGAAAATATCCCCTATCAAATTCTTTAATAACATAAGATAATGCATGTTGCATAATTTTTATGTGTTTTACACAGTTATATTGTTTTTTTACAATAGATTCTTTATCTTTTTCCACATTTTGTATATTGCTTTTTTGACTACACCCAGATAAAATAATTAACAAACCTATAATAAAATATATTTTTTGTAATTTAAACATCTCTTAGTACTCTCCTAAAATATAAAAATAAAATTACGGCTCAAAAACTATTATTTTTTTTGACCGATAATTCTTTTACCTCTTTGTTTAGGCTGATTTTTATTCGCTTTTTTATGTTTTTTATTTCCAAAAGCTCCACCAATTTTTTTTCTTTTAATATCATCTTTTGTTTCAACAATTTTTTTAGTAGCGATCATTTTTATTCTACTTCCAACATCAAAACCCTCAAGTTCTAATTTTGGAATCTTTTGTCCAACATATTTTTCCACTTCTATAATCGCAGCCATATCATATTCATCAAGTAGAGAAATTGCTATACCATTTTTACCTGCTCTTGCTGTTCTTCCTATTCTATGTACATAATCTATAGGCATAAAAGGCAAATCAAAATTTATCACATAATATAAATCTACAATATCAAGTCCTCTTGCAGCAACATCTGTTGCAACTAAAACTCGTATCTCATTTTCTTTAAACTGTGTAATTGCTTTTGCTCTTGCACCATGTGTTTTATCACCATGTACTGAAGCTGCTTTAAGTCCATCAAGTTTTAGGTTTTTTACAATCTCTTCTGCACTTGCTTTTGTTTTACAAAATACAAGTACTTGTTGCATATTTTGACTTCCAATTAAAAATGAAAGCATCTCTAATTTTTTTTCTGCTGTTACAGGATACGCTACTTGTTCTACTCTATCGTTTACTCTGTCATTTGATTTTACTTCTATTATCTTTGGATTTATAAGAAGTGTACTAGAAAGTTTTTTTACATTTGGACCAAGTGTAGCTGAACACAAAATAGTTTGTTCTAATGTTGTTAAACTAGTCATCACTTTTTCTATATCTGAAACAAAACCCATATCAAGCATAGTATCTGCTTCATCAAGAACTAAAGTATCTACTTTAGTAAGATTAATTTTTCCTTTTTCTATTAAGTCCATTAATCTACCTGTTGTAGCGATAACAATATCTACTTTATCTTCAAGTTTTTTGATTTGTGGCTTTATATTTGAGCCACCAAATACAACACATGTCTTTATATCTAAATATTTTGCATAGTTATGAATACTTTTTTCTAACTGTAATGCTAACTCTCTTGTTGGGGCTATAATTAACTTAGATAATATTCTATTATTTTCATTTTTATCTTGATACTCTTTGATACTTTGTAACATAGGCAATACAAATGCAGCTGTTTTCCCAGTTCCTGTTTGTGCAATAGCTAATAAATCTCTTTTTCTCAAAAGATACTCTATAGCCTCTTCTTGTATTTTTGTTGGATTTAAATATCCTAAATCTTCGGTAGCTTTAGATATCTCTTTACATAATCCTAATTGTCTAAATGTCATCTGTTCTCTTTATTTGGTATAATTTTTATATATTTATGATATCTAAACTTTACTTAAGTTTCAGTGTACCTAAATTTTGGTACAATTATTAAAATAAATAACATTAAAAAGGAGATAGATTATGAAAGCTACTTACATATCTAAAAATATCATATTTAAAAGTACCAATCTACTCCTTCTCCATACTTCAAAATAATCTACATTTTTACGCAAAAGTCTAAATTGAAAAATTTAAAAACTATAACACAATATATAACAAGGTTTATAAAATGACAAATAATAAAAATATAATCATATTTGATACAACATTACGAGATGGAGAACAATCTCCAGGTGCTTCTATGAATACAGCAGAAAAAATACAAATAGCTCAACAATTAGAAAAATTACGAGTTGATGTAATCGAAGCTGGTTTTGCAGCTGCAAGTCCAGGAGATTTTGATGCTATATCTCAAATAGCCCGTACTATTAAAAACAGCAAAATATGTTCATTAGCAAGAGCTGTTGATAATGATATAAAAGCAGCAGGTGAGGCAATAGCAGCAGCAAATGCAAAAAGAATACACACTTTTATAGCGACAAGTCCTATACATATGCAATACAAGTTAAAAATGAGTCCTGATGAAGTAATCAAAAGAGCAATTCATGCTGTAGAATATGCGAAAACTTTTGTAGAAGATGTAGAGTTTTCTTTAGAAGATGCAGGAAGAAGTGAATTACCTTTTATGAAAGAGATAACACAAGCTGTAATTGAAGCTGGTGCTAGTACTATTAATTTACCAGATACTGTTGGTTATCGATTACCACAAGAGATTAGATATATGGTTGAACAAATGGTTGGGTTTATTGATTCAATTGGTTCAAATGCGATTGTATCGTTACACAATCACAACGACTTAGGGTTAGGTGTTGCAAATACATTAGCTGGTATTGAAGCAGGTGCAAGACAAGTTGAGTGTACTATCAATGGTTTAGGTGAGAGAGCTGGAAATGCAGCTATGGAAGAGATTGTTATGACATTAAAAACACGACAAGATTTATTCCCTGGTATCACTACAAATATCAATACAAAAGAGATATATCAGGCTTCTAGAATGGT
>JGI997J19993_1000259_pt1 | contig 17687 bp, 17 predicted proteins | sample Etolagbewater25m_FD_19993 | JGI IMG/M metagenome (IMG submission 19993)
TGATAATGTATCTAGAACAATTTTGTAATATTCTTGATTTTTAATATAGATTTTCATGTTTTTCATAATTTTACACTGTTTATTTTATTGTTTTCCAATGCTTCTTTGTTTGTCATGATATTTTTCATTTTAATTCTTTTTATTTTGCTTTATTATATTTCAGAAACAAGCTTAAAACAACTTACAGGTTGATCGTCTTCTGGAATATATCTACCATCAGCCATATAACGATGGTTATTGTCCCCTTTGAAAGGATAATCAGAATTTTCATCAATAAGAGTGACAGTGACTATATCACCATTACCACTCTTATACGTCTTTCTATCTTGAAGTTTTAAATTGTCTGACATGATAGTTTCCTTATTGATTTAAGTAGTGTTAATGATAGTGTTTGAATATGAAAAAGTTAAAAAACGCTATAAATATATACCGTTCAGTATATTGATTGGTGTGTTAGTAGTTGAAATACATATGTGATGTTTAAACATATACATAAACATATACTCATACATAACCTAAATCATTACATAATAATAACTTAACAGAATTGATATTCACGTAAATACACTTATTTATAGCAATATTTTACTATAAATAGATATAAATACTTACATATGATTCTATACTTATTTCTATATATGATTAATTATAAATGCTTAGATATGATTAATTATTTACTTCTAGATGTGATTAGTATTATCTACTATTAAAGAATAATAGATATTATATAAGGTAGTCAAAAAAAACAATGCTAAGGTTCCCCCCTTAACAATCCCCCCTCCAACTTTCGGTATAATAATCTATCTATTATAACAAAATTTATATTTAATTAGTTTCCAATATTTAAAAATAATTTATTATTTATTATGATAGATGTATTATTATTTTTACATACCTACAAAGAAAGAAAGTGGGGTAAAGAAAGAAACCCCTTAGTATTTTACTCTTAAGAGGTCGGTGTCATCGTACTCAGTAGTCGGCTGATTAAACTCGTAAATGGTTAACGAGAACTTACAGTCGGGAGACTAGTACGGAAACCCCAGTTAAAACTGTGGTTTTTAACCTCAAATTTAACAAAATTATTGGATTTTGCAATAGATTTAACAAAGATTTAACAAAACTTTATTAAATTATATCATAAAAAGCAATAAGTAAATTCTATTTTATTCTCAAAATGAGACATAGTGTAGTAGGTCGTTTTTACATGTAGGTAACAAAAAAAGACTGTATGAGGGAGAATGAACTCCCCCATACAATCAATCGTCAGGCTTCCTGCTCGTCGTAAGCTTCTGACATAGCTTCCATGTTAACTTCTGTCTTAGCAGGTTCGTTAACCTCTATGGTTTTCCGAACATCCTCAAACGCTTCCGGGTTGTCTGTCAGGCTGACAAGTTCGTACCTTCTGTAGACGTTGTGACCATCTACAACAACAGGTACAAGCTCACCGTTTTCATCAGGAGCTTTCACCAGCTGTTTGTCAACAAATCTGGCACGTGCTTCATTAGGATCTTCACCACGTTCGACTGCGTAACGGATTGCCGTCTTCAAGGTGATGTCCTCGAATGGAACATTTTGGTAATGTGCACGAATGTGGATTTTCTTGTCAACGATTAACTTACGAACATCTTCATCCCCCCAATCCTCAGGTACATTCACCATGAAGGTTCTGACCTGAACGTTGGCAGGGTTAGTTACAAGACCTGCAATAGACATAAGGGAGTTGCTGGAATATCCAGTTTGTCCGTACTGACGATCGACTTTTTCGCGAATCTGACACGCTTTCATCCCTTCTGGCGTGTTCGGTCCTACAACGAAGTAAGTTTCTTCTCCGTTCACTTTCATAAGACCTAACTCTGTTGAAATAATTTTCATGATAGTAATAATAGTGGTTAAAAAGATTAACATGGGGTAACCCTGAAATTAGATTTAGTGAGTGTTTTAGGATTCTTTTAAAAAGGATAAATAGGAAGCTAGAGAACATGCCCTAACTTCCTATCGTTTTACAGTAGCCATTCTAAGATGATATAGCTGATAATACTACCAGCTAATATTGCGAATGCGTACTGTTTAATTATTATAGACAATTTCTTCATAAGCTGTAAGTTCTTCATCGACAAGGACAACTTCATACATGATCCTGTAGTTTAGTGTTGAAAAAGCTCGCGATATTCCTCTTCTGAAAGAATGAGATATCGATCAGACTCTTCACCAGTTAGTCCTTCTTCTGCTAAAAGTGCCATAGCATCTTCCCAACTGTCACATTCACGTATACAGACACTTGCCACTTCTTCAATGACATAGTACATAATTATTATATTTACGGGTTGAAAAAAACTTATGAGAATTACTGGCGGGGGTGTTTCCCCTAAAATTCGATGGGGTGGGTGTGATAGTATAGACTTACATTCACTCGTAATTCATAAAAAGATTCATTCATATTTCATAAAAAATTTTTATAAGAAGTTTTATATTTATTCATCGTCCATAAAAATTTTATAAAAAAATTTTGAATAATATAAAAAATTTTGTACTATTGATTTATAATAAAAACTATGACGATTATGAAACCATTAAAAAAACAACTAAGACTGAATAATAAAGAATTTTATATTACTCATATGAGTATTGTAAATTCTTTACTTCCTATAAAAATGACTCCTAAAGAAGTAGAGATTATTGCAGCTTTTCTTTCTATCACTGGTACACTAGCTGATGATAGATTTTCAACTACAGGAAGACAAGTAGTAAGAAATATGCTGGGAATTAGTCATCAGTATTTAACTAATTATATTAAATCATTGATTAAGAAAGGATTTATTCAGGATAATAATGATAAGTTAGAATTAATTCCTATATTATTTCCAGAAAGAGAAGAACAAAATTATATAATAAAATTAGTTAATACTGATAATGTTTGAAGAATTTTATGAGCTTATTAAAAAAGATTATCCAGATCTTAGTAAAAAACAATTGGAAGATATCTTAAAAAATGGTTTATTATATCAAACAAGAAAAACAATCGAATCAGGATCTTTAGAAACTGTGAGAATTAAACATTTTGGAAAGTTTACAGTTTATCCTAAAAGGGTAGCTGGATTAAAAAAACTTTATGAGCATGAATATTCTAATAACAGAATGACAAAGAAAAGATTTGATGAATTAATAAATTCAATTAATAATTATGAATTACGGCAATCATGAGTTAGCTATAAAATATGGTGAAAAACTCAAAAGAGAACAATCTTCAAGTAGGGATGATGACTTTAAAAAACTGATTAAAGAGAGTTGGTCAGAAGATAGAAAGGTTATTGCATTCTTGCAATTTTATCTAAAAAATACTGTTGGTATAAATCCCGGGCCTATTGATGGTTTTTATGGACCATTAACAGATGAAGCATTACATACAGCTTCTGATTTAATTACAAAGAAAGAAATTACTGATTGGAGAAAAGATAATAAAAATCAGTATAAAAAAGCCAAGTCTATTTATCCTTCCTATAATAAAATTGATGAATTTTATGGTTCTGCCGGAGCAAATCTCATTACTATCGACCTACCTTACTATCTTAAATTAGCTTGGGATCCTAAACAAATCGTAAGAAAAACTACTTGTCATAAAAAGATAGCTGAACCATTCATAAAAGTGATGGAAGAAGTTAAATCTATTTATTCCTCTAAAGATATTAAAGCATTAGGATTAGATTTATATGGAGGATGTTTAGCAAATCCACCAAGAAGTATGAAAGGTGGCTCTAAACCATCTACTCACAATTGGGGAATTGCTTTTGATTTTAATCCATCTCAGAATCAATTGAGATGGGGTAGAGATAAAGCTGTATTTGCTACACCTGATTATGCTGAATTTATGGATGCTTGGAACAAACAAGGTGCTTTTAATTTAGGAGAAGTTAAAAATTATGATTGGATGCACTTTCAGTTTGTTAAACCTTAATTAATAAAAATCAATGAGCGAAAATCCAGATCAAATAATTTTTTCAGAGATTTATTCTTACCCAGAAGAATCTGAATTAGTTATTTATGTAAATAAAGAAACATTTAATGAATTATTATATTCTAATTCTGTAGAGTTAGCTGTAAGACATTCCCTTAATAACTTTCCATATATGTTTAATGGTGATTATCCTTTAGTAGTAGTAGATATGGAAGACAGTTTTAAAATTGAAGAAGTGTAGTTTATGTTTGAGATACATCAAGGTGTTGTTATACCAATACCTGAAACACTGTTGATATCTCCATTTAAGGAGATTTGGGAAAGAGATCCTGATAAGGATAAACATTCTAGAGCTATGAAAGAATTTGCTTATATAGAATTCATGTGTTCTTATAGAAAAGAAAATCCTTTTATAGGTATGGAAAGTTATGAGAGACATAGTAAAATATGTCAACAAGTAATGAAGGATGTCAAATATATACCAGATGAATTGGTTCTTACAGGTATGGAAGTATATAAAGATATTGAAGAAAAAGGTTCAGTTGAACTTCGATATCTTAAATCACTAGAAGATGTAGCTAATAAAACTATTAATTGGGCAAAAGGAGTAGATTTCTCTGAAACTGATGTTCAAGGTAGACTTAAATACAATGTTAAAGATGTTATCAGGATGACATCAGATGCTGGTGATATCTTAAAAAATATTGCTGATACTCGTAAAAGAGTACAACAACAATTGTATGAATCTTCTAAAACTAGAGGTAATAGAGAACCTGGTCATTATGAAAAAAGACCATTAACTAAATAAATACTATGACAAATTTAAAAAAATACAAATGTAATAAAATTGTAGAGGGAGCTGAAATAATTTATATTGATTATAATGCTGGTATGAGTAAAGATAAATCTACTAAATATTCTAATATAGTAACTATTGATGGAACCATCACAGTTGATAATAAGTATATAGAAAAACATGAACCTAAAGTTGGTGGTTATTATGTAAGGTATAAAGATGGATACCAATCGTTTTCACCAAAAGAAGCGTTTGAAGAAGGATATACTGAAATTAAAACTTAAACTTATGACCAAAAAACGTATTAACAATTCTACTAATATATGATTTCAGGAACTGATAATGCTATAAGAAATCCAGAAGGTATCTGGATAAACTCTAATGTATTTAGAGAAGAAGCTATTGCTTTCAAAAAGAATGGTTATTATTGTCCAGATATGCCAAATAGTTATGGTTGGATAGAATATTGGGATGAACAACTTAAACGTTGTAAAGAAGGTTATTCAGTTGGAGGAGTAAGAATAACTGGTCATCATTATTTCTATTTGAATTTTGTAGAGATCATGCTTGTAGGTGAAAATACTAATAGTAAAAAAGCTACTAAAGTTTCATCTACACCTGCATTTTGGGATGGTGACTATAACTATTTTTGGGCATTAGATTTAGCAAGAGAAGGTGCTACAAGAGAATTTGTTGATGGTCTACATTTAGATTTTAAAGTTGATGACAAATACTTATCTGGTGGTCATCACATGATCGTTGGAAAATCTAGAAGAAAAGGCTACTCTTATAAAAATGCGGCTATATGTGCTAACATGGTTAATTCTGAACCTGATACTTTGGTTATCCTTGGAGCATTTGATAAAAAATATCTTTATCCAAGAGGAACTATGGGTATGGCTTCAAGTTATCTTGACCATATTAATAGTCATACAGCATGGACTAAAGCGAGAGAATATGTTGACAAACAGGAACATAGAAAACTTTCTTATGTGAGAATTAAGAATGGTGTAAAGATTGAAGAAGGATATAAGTCTGAATTAATGGCGATAACCTTTAAAGATAACCCTGATGCTGCTAGAGGTAAAGATGCTAAATTACTCTTATTTGAAGAAGCTGGTAAATTTCCAAATCTAGCTGATTCCTTTGTAGCTACAAAAGAAGGTTTAGGTGCTGGTAAATATACTACTGGACAAATGATTATCTTTGGTTGTGTTTGTGCTGGAACTAAAGTATATACTAATAATGGAAAAGTAGTAAATATTGAAGATTTAAAACAAGAAGATGGTATTGTAGGATATAATGGAGATTCTATTCAGAAACAAGATATTAACTGGTTTAAACCACCAGCTAAAAAGAATTGTTATAGAATAATAACAACTGGTAATAATATTATAGAATGTTCAGATGATCATCCTTTACTTTCTTCTAGAAGAAGTGAAAGAAGCAGTTTTAAAAATAATTCTAACGTATTTAAATATTCTTTTAAAAAAGCAGAAAGTATACAAATTGGAGACTACATAGCTAGAATTTTACAAATACCTATTTTTGGAGATACTTACTATAACCATGCTAGATTAACTGGATTAATGTTAACAGATGGTTATTTTAAAGGAATGTCAGTATGTGTTGATGATGATAATACTCGTAATTTTATCAAAGAAAATTATTCTTGTACAATAAGACAAGAATTTACTACGTCTAATGGAGAATTATTTACTGACTTTTATATAAGAGGTATGAGAGATTATTTCAGAAGCAATAATCTTTATAATAAGACAAAAGAAAAAAAGTGTCTCCCTGATAACATTGATTCTTATGATAAAAGATCATTAAGTGAATTAATTGCTGGTTTATTTGATGGTGATGGAAATGTAAATTTTTCAGAGTCTAAAAATAAAACTAGAATTGTATTAACTAACATTTCACTTACTTTACTGGAACAAGTAAAATATCAACTATTAAAATTTGGTATTCATTGTAACATTTATAAAGAAAATAGAAATGGAGAACCATCAGAAGGATATGAAGGTCAAAAAGATTATATTTATAGACTTTACATAGGAAAAGATAAAGATATAGAACTGTTTAAAATTAATATTCCTATTATTCATAGTAAGAAAATTAGAACTTTAAGTAATTTTGAAAAAGGAAATCGTAATTTTAACTCGCATCTTTCTACATATATAAAAGATGGCACTCATGACTATATTAAAGAAGATTCAATACTAAACGATATTACATTTGAAAGAGTAACAAAAATTGAATGTATCGGTGAACAAGAGGTATACAATTTGAATGCTTCTGGTTATCATAATTATATAGCAAATGGATTTATTACTGCTAATACAGGCGGTGATATGGAGAGTGGTACTGTTGACTTTGCTAGAATGTTCTATAATCCTGAAGAATTTGACTTGATGCCTTTTGTCAACAGGTGGGATGATAATGCTACAAATAGTTATTGTGGATTTTTTCATCCTGATTATATGAATTTAGAAGGTTTTTATGACGAACAAGGTAATAGTGATAAAGAAGCTGCTATCAAATATGAAGTTGATAAAAGAAATCAATTAAGAAATGCTGCTTCATCTTCAGCTAGTTTACAACAAAGAGTACAGGAAAGACCACATAAACCATCAGAAGCTTTCTTGATGGTATCTACTAACGATTTTCCTATTCAAGAATTACAACAACAATTAAATTTAGTTAAGAGAGAAAATTTAAACCTTAAAAAAGGTCAACCAGTTATTTTAACAAGAAGAGAAGATGGTGGAATACAAAGTAATCCTATACTTGACAATAGTGTAAGTCCTATATGGGAATATGCTATTAAACAAGAAGATATAACTGGCTGTCCAGTCATTTATGAATATCCAGTTAATAATGCTCCTGATGGACTTTATAAAATAGGATATGATCCTTATAGACAAGATCAAGCTGAAAATTCTACATCATTAGGAGCTGCTTATGTTTATAAAGGATTTATGAGAGGACAACCAACTTATGATTGTATTGTAGCTAGTTATATTGGCAGACCGAATACATCTGATGATTTTCATAGAAACTTAGAGATGTTATCTGAGTTATATAATGCTGAAATAGGATTTGAGAATGAAGTTACATCAGTAAAATCTTATTTTCAAAGAAGAAAGAAACTTCATTTATTAGCTTTACAACCTGATAGAGTTATTAGTACTAATATTAAAAATAGTAAAGTATCACGTGTATATGGTATACATATGGTAGAAAAACTTAAAGATGCAGGAGAAAAATATATAAAAAGATGGCTACTGACTGAAAAAAATATTGATGAGAATGGTGAAACTATTTTAAATTTACAAACAATATATGATCCCGGACTATTAGAAGAATTAATTCAATATAATAGAAAGGGTAACTTTGATAGAATTAGTGCATTCATTATTCTTCAAATGTATCTTGAAGAAGAAGAGGAAGATAAGATATATGAAAGAAACAATTATGATGTCATCAAAGAAATGGAAGCGTTTACTAAAAATTTATTTAAAAAATGAAATTAAAAGATAGAAATAGAATTACACAAAAAGAAAAAGATGCCAATAAAAAACAGTGGTATAAAGATAAGGTTGATTCATTTGGTAATCGAAAGAATAGTACATCAACTTATTTTGGTGATAATAATCTAATCAAAAAAAGAATTAATTATAAAATTTTCAATGGAGAAATTGATACTAATGATTTCAAGTATATAACTGATCCATACAATACTAATGAAGAACTTGGATTACCAGCTGATTTTAATAACAAAGACATCGTAAGTGGAAAACTTAAATCACTCATTGGTATGGAAATGAAACGTCCTTTTTCTTATAAAATTGTAGCTGTTAATGAAGAAGCTACTAATAGAAAAGAAGAAGAACATTTTTCCAAATTGAAAGAATGGGTTTATTCTCAGATAATGTTGCCTATTGAAACTGATATTCGAGAAAAATATCAGAAAGAATTAAAAGGTAGAGATTTAAGTGAAGAAGAATTTCAGGCTCTTGAAAAACAGGTTCAAGAAGAAATAAAAACAAGTACTCCTGAAGAAGTAAATGTTTATATGAAAAGGGATCATCAAGATCCTGCTGAAGTATTAATATCTCAATTATTTAATTATAGTACTTCAAATGTTGATGCTAAATCAATTTTTAATGAAGGATTTAAACATGGAGTTATTTCTGCATATGAAGTATATTGGGTAGGGGAAGCTAATAATAAACCAAGATTGGAAGTTATTAATCCATTGAATTTTGACTTTGATAAATCACCTGATACGAAATATATTGAGGATGGTGAATGGTGTACTTATGAAAAATATATGTCACCATCTGAAGTTATATCCTTCTTTTCTGACGAACTAACTGAAAAAGAAATTGACAAAATTTATGATCTTTCTGATAATAAAGGTGTTGATATAATGAATGCTTTTACTGATCATCCAGATGATAGTAGAGATAAAATACCTGTTCTTCATACTGTATGGAAATCTTTAAAAAAGATTGGTATTCTTAGATATGAAGAGGATGGAGAAATTTATACTACTATTGTAGATGAGAGTCATTCAATTAGAGAAGTTGATAGATCAATTCAATGGAAATGGATACCAGAAGTACATGAAGGATATCGAATAGGTACTGATATCTATAAGAAGCTTAGACCATTAGAAGGTCAATATAAAGATATCAATAACTTGATGGAGGTTAAGCTTTCCTATTATGGTTCTATTTATGATAATACTAATGCAAGACCAACTTCATTTGTAGATAGGATGAAAATCTGGCAGTATTATTATAATATTATTATGTACAGAATGGAAAGACTCATGGCTGCTGATAAAGGTAAAGTGGTTATGATTAATCCTAAATTAATACCAAAAAGTTTAGGTATAAGTTTAGAAAAATGGATGTATTATCTTGATACTTTAAAGATTGGTTTTATAGATCCTACAGCCGAAAAAACTACAACACAAGATGTATCAAATGCTGCTAAAGAAATTGATCTTAGTACCATGAGTGATCTTACTCGATATATAAACTTAGCAGAGTATGTTGAAGATAAATGTGGTCGAACAGTTGGTATTACTCCAGAACTTGAAGGACAAGTTGAAAAAAGAGCTGCTGTTGGTAACACACAATCTAATATGTCAATGGCATCTAATATTGTTGAACCATTTTTTACTTTTCATGATAATATTAAAAAAAGAACACTTGAGGCTTTAGTAGAACAATGTAAAATTACTTATAGTAAACCAGAAGCTATTGGTCAACTTACTTATATTCTAGATGACATGTCTGTTCAAATGTTGAAAGTGGATAAAGAATTACTTGATAATTCTACTTATGGAATATTTATATCTAATTCTAGTAAAGCTTGGGAAATTAAAGAACTTATTCAACAACTGTCACAAGCTGCTCTACAAAATGATAAAGCTGATTTAAGTGATATTGTAAAGATTCTTAGAAGTGATTCACTTGTTGAGGCTGAAGAACTACTTGAAAGAGCACAAGAAAAATCACAGGAAAGAGAAATGAGGTTGCTTGAACAACAAAGAATAGCTCAAGAAGAAATGTTCAAACAAGAACTTCAAATGGAACAAACAAAGCATCAGTTCGAGATGGAAGAGATACAACTTAAAGGTAAACTTGATCTTGAAAAACAAGTTGTTATGTCTGCTGGATTTAATCCTGATAAAGATATGAATGATAATGGAGAACTGGATATTCTTGAAATAGCTAGAAAAGGTGTTGAAACTGATATTAAAGCTAAAAAACAAGCTCTTGATGAATCTAAATTTCAACATGAAAAAATGGTTGATAAAGAAAAATTAAAGCTTGAAGAAAAAAAGATTAAAGAAAGTAACAAAAAAAGCAATAAGTAAAATAAAATGAATTGTACATTTTTATTTTGTACAAAAATTCATAAATTATATTAACTATGATAAAGGAGAAATTATATGACTGAAGTTAACAGTTTTAGTTGGGATGAAGAAGGATTTGAATTTATTGAATCAAAAGGTAAAGAATCAAAAGAAGATGCTACTTTTGATATATCAGTATTTGAAGATGAATCTGAAGAAAAAAAAGTAGAAGAAGGAAATGATGATTCTAAATCTGAAAAAGATGAAGAAACGAATGAAGAAGATCTTGACTTAGTTATTGATGATGAAGAAAAAGATAATGAATCTGAAGAAAAAAATGAATCATCAGTAAAAGAGTTCGTTGAAAGCTTAAAAGAATTTGGACTATTTAGTGAAGATGAAGAAATAGGAGAAGATTTTGATCAAGTAAAACTTATTGAAAGAATTGATGAAACTATTGATACAAAAGTTAGTGAAGCATTAGATTCTTATGCTGATGATCTTGGTAATGATGGTAAACAGTTGATTAAGTTTCTTAAAGAAGGTGGTACTATTTCACAGTTTTTAAATACTTATCAGAAGGAAGCAGCATTACCGGTACAGTCAGTTGATTCAGAAGAAGATCAAGAAAAATTTCTAAGATTTTATCTTACTAATGAAGAAGGGATGACTGCTGAAGAAGCTAAGGAAACAGTAGATGATCTGAAGGATCTAGGAAAACTAGATAAAAATGCAGAAAGATATTTTTCTCTTTATTCTAGAAAAGTTGACAAAGAAAGACAAGCTATTTTAGAAAGACAAGAAGAATATAAAAGAACTCAAGAAGAACAAAGTAGGGAATTCAAAAAGAACGTAGTCGAAGTAATCAATAATACTAGTGATCTAAACGGATTTAAACTTAACCGAAAAAATAAAGATTCATTGTTAAATTTTATTACTCGACCAACTGTTAAAACAGAAAATGGATATGTAAGTCAACTACAAGTAAAAATGAGTGAAGCACTTTCTGATCCTAAAAAACTTGTTATTATGGCGAAACTTCTCCAAAGTGATTTTGATTTTAGTGATATAACAAAAACCGTTGAGTCTAAAGTTTCTAATAAAGTCAAGGACAGTCTGAATAATATGAGAAAGACAAAATCGAATTATAAAGATAAATTGAATGAATACTTTAGTTCATAAAAAATTAAAAATTAAATAATATGGGAAAAGTAATTAATAGTATGATTGTAGAGAGGCTACCTTGGTCAGCTAACTTTACGGAAAAAAATCATCTAGGAGCAGCTATGCTTCTGAAACCACAAGTTATTGAACCAATAGCTACAAAGCTTTTTACAGCTCAGAGATATGCAGATAATCCTCTGACAGCTATGGTTAATAAAACTGGTAGTAAAAAAGTTATTGATACAACTGAATGGGAATGGCAGTTAAGGGGTACTTCTACAAGACCACTTGTAATTGTAGAAAATGTTGAATCTGGTAATTCAACTCCGGGAAAATATAATACTATCTTCAGAATTAAACTTGATGAAGATTGGTATCTACCGGGTGATGTTCTACAACCGGGAAATCCTGATTATCAGATCAGAATCCAGAGTATTGTTGGAAGACAAGGTAATGGTGTTGTTTATGAAGTAAGACTTATGAATGATGATTCTTCAGCTTTCCTTCCTGTTAAGTATTTAGCTGTTGGAACCAAATGGGCTAAGGTGTTTGCTCAGTATGGTGAAGCATCAAAACAAGATGGTTCAACTCAGTTCAGTATGCCATTAACACTTAAAAACAGAATGAGTAGATTCAGAAAGAAATATGAAATTACTGGTGATGCTGCAAATGAAGTTTTAGCTGTTATGATGACTGATAGTAATGGTGGAAAACACGGTTACTGGGTTAAATATGCTGAAGTTGAATATTGGGAACAATGGTATAGAGAATTAGAAAGAGCAGCTTGGTATTCAAAACCAACTAACACTGTTCTTGATGAAAATGGAAGACCTATTTATTCAGGTCCAGGTGTACAGGAACAGCTTAAAGAATCACATGTGAACTATTATTCACATCTTTCAGCTAGTTTGATTGAAGACTATCTAATGGATATCTTCTACGGAAGAGTAAAACCTGGGTCAGGAAGAAATATTAAAGCATTTACTGGTGAATACGGTATGCTTATTTTCCATAGAGCTATTCAGGATTGGATGGAGAAAAAAGGTTTTGTACAGAATGTAGAGGTATTTACTAACAAAGTAGGTAGTGAATATTCTGCTAATGCTCTTGCTGGTGGATATCAGTTTGTCAAATATCATATGGCAAATGGTTCTAGTCTTGAACTTGTACATAATCCTCTTTATGATGATAGAGAAATTAACTTTGAAATTGATCCTGTTACTGGTTATCCAATTGAATCTATGAGATTTACATTCTTGGACTTCTCTAACGGAGGATCAGGAAATACTAATATTTCTTGGTATGATAAGAAAGATGGATTTGCTCTTGGTTATGTAGCAGGTCTTCAAGGACCATATGGACCAACTCAGAATACTTTAATGGCTCACTCAGGTAACTATTACAGTATGCACGTTGAAAAACAATTTGGTATTCATATTGAAGATCCTACGAAATGTGGTGAACTCATCCTTAAAAGAAGTTAATGGGTAGTATTCTCCATAATTTGTTGTATAATTTGAATTAATTATTTATATTACTCTGTAAGTATAGTTTAATGACTAAAAAACAGAGTAATATAAATGAGAAAATTAACAACAGAAGAATTTGTAGAAAAAGTAAAAGAAGTACATGGAAATAAATATGATTATTCTAAAGTAGATTATAAAACAACCAAAGAAAAAGTAATTATAATTTGTCCAATACATGGAGAATTTTTACAACATCCACATCATCATTTAGCTGGTAGAGGTTGTAGAAAATGTGCAAATAAAATAATTAATATTAATAATGGTAGACAATTTACACAAGAACAATTTATAGAAGTAGTAAAATCAAAAAACATTCCAAATATTTCTTTTGAGAAAACAGTATACAAATCAAAAAGAGAAAAAGTCATAGTTACTTGTAAAATACATGGTGATTATGAAACTAAAGCTGAGATGCTCTTAAAAGGTTGTGGTTGTCCAAAATGTACTTTTTCGAAAGGAGAAAATTTAATTGAAGATTGTTTAAATCTGTTAAATATCAACTTTCAAAAACAAAAAACATTTGATGATTTAAAATATATAAGACATTTAAAATTTGATTTTTATTTACCAGACTATAATTGTTGTATTGAATATGATGGAGAACAACATTTCAAATCGGTAAAATATTGAGGTGGAGATAAATCATTTAGAGAACTACAACTAAAAGATGAAATGAAAAATAAATATTGTAAATTAAATAATATCAGATTACTTAGAATTAGATATGATGATAATGATATCGTTAATTCAATAAATAATTTTTTACTTTCATAATAAATTACTACCTTCTGAAATTAAGTAGGAAGGTAGTTTTTAACTGACTAAACTTAAAAATTAATAATTAACTATGAAAATTGAAGTAAAACCATTAGAACTTAATACTTGGCATTCTAAATCAAAAAATGAGTCATTTAAAAGACCAACTGTTATTCAAGCATTATTCTGTCAAGAAACAGGTAAATATGGTATTGATATGACAGATGAAGAAATAAAAGAATATTCAGAAAAGTTAGGTGTTAATCTTGATCCTATTTTTGATTATGATAAACCTCATCCATTTTATTGTTCAAGTCAAGGTAATATAAAGTTGGAAAACAATACCATGATTCTTAATTCTGAAAATCCTAGAGATTTTGTAAAATGGAAGATTCTTAAAGCTTCTCCATTTGTAGCTAACTCTCTTGAAGAATGGGAAAATGGATTATGGCCTGATGCTACTCATTATATACATGATGAAGAAGCCGAAGCAGCTGTAAAAGCTTCTAAATATGAGATTGTAGAAAAATGTTATGTAGAAGCCGCTAAAATGCCAGCTGATGAAAAAATTAATATTGCAATCATTTTATCAGATAAAGTTCTTAGAGGAAGAAGTAATAATTTTATTAATGTAGCTATTAATGAGATTATCGACACTAAGCCTATGGAATTTCTTAGGTATGCTACTATTGATAAAGCAGAACTTAACATTAGAGCTAATATTTATGAAGCTTTAAAGAAAAATATTCTAACTAAAGAAGGTCTTTCGATTGTTTATATGGGTCAGGTTATCGCTGCTGATTTTGAGGATGCTGTAGCTTGGTTCAAAGATAAAAATAATCAAAAGCTTAAATTAGCTATTATGGAAAAACTAAGTGTTTAATAAATGATAAAAAGAATGCACTATAAGTTCCGACAAGGACTGAATAAACTGGATTCACAAAAGAATAGAAATATCAGAGTTCCAGAAATAGATCAGAAATTGAGAATTGCTGAACTAAACTTTATTCAAGAAAGATCCATTATTGGTGATTCTAATACAGTTGGTATTTTAGAATCAGATAATGTAATCAGAGAAGAACTTAAAAATGTAATTACTAAATCAACGATAACAGGTTCATTAAGTAATAATTTATATTCATTTGATTTACCTAATGATTATATGTTTTTTGTTAAATGTGTAGTTAATGTTACTAAAAATACTATAACAAAGAACGTACCTTGTATCATAAATAAATCATATGGAGAGAAATCTCCGTTTAAAACTAGTTCTTTTGAATGGAATGAAATTAATGGTATAATGTATGATGGACAAATTCATTTAAATGTAGATGGATTTACTATTAATGAAGTAGAATTATCATATATTAAAATACCAAGAATGATGCATAATGCTGAAGATAGTGGAATAACTGTTTCAGTTTTAGGATCAAGCATACTTTCTTACTATTCAACTTATAATAGAGTACCTAAAGGTTTATCTGTTGATATTGGATCTGTAGATTCAGGAACTAGTTATAGTGTAAATGGATATAAATCATTAGAAAATGAACTTTTATTTGGTTATGTTGATACAGAATTATCAAGTATATGTGAAGACAAAATTGTAGAGAGTGCTGTGTTAGATACTATTAGTGATCTAACAACGGATGTAAATCTGAAAGCACAATTAAATAATTAAATAGAAAATAATATGAGAAGAGATCATGGTGTAAATCAGGTTCTAGTAGCTACAACACTTTCAGCAGCATCAGCAGGGTTTGCTGATCTATCAGATGGAGAACTGGGTGTTATTGATGTAGATACTGGTGTAACCGTAGATAATACAGATGCAGGTGATGCTAAAAAAATTAAAATTGTTGTAAATCCTTCTAATAGGGATGGATTTTTAACTCAGGCTGGTAAGTATATTACTTTAGATAAAGTTAAGTCAATTACTAAGAAAGCTTACGCAGCTGGACAACCAAGTAAAATTACGATAACACTTCCAGCAATCGGAGACGATTCTAATGCTGTTATCGAAGAAGGTGAAGAAGTAGGAGTTAGGCTCCAATTTGAACTATCAGGTGATTTGAATTATACTTATTCAACAGCTGTAAGAAAATCATTTTTTGTTCAGGCAGGTTCAGGTCAAGATGCTACAGCAACAGCTCTGGCAGCAGCTATTAATAATGATCCTGAGTCAGCAGCTAATGGTGGATTTATTACAGCTTCAGCATCAAGTAATGTTGTTACTGTAACAATCAGTATGGCAGGAGAAGATGGTTCAAATACTCTATATGGAAGAAAACTTCTTGTTGTTCCTAGTCATACTAGTATTGTTGTAGCAGATAATATTACAGGTGGTGTAACACCGACTTTCAGTTTTGCTGAAGGTAAAGGTGAATACATTCAAAGAATGGAAGAATTTGCTGCTGGATGGAATAACGGAACTGGACTGAGTCATTATAGAGATCTTACACTTTCAAGAAAGTATAGTAAATTTGTACCAGAAGCAGTTGCTTCAAGTGGATATAATCAATACATATTCCTTTATGATCTTGATTATCCAGAAGCTGATATGTATGATCAAGTTGAAACAGTTGTATGTATACCTTCAACGGCATCATCAATGATTTCTGCTTTCGAAGCTATCGTTGGAGCACTCACGGTATCAAATGCTACAAAAGTTGGTTTCTAACCATTGTCATAGTTAGTTAATAGTCAGAAAAGAAGGTGTAGAGCAAGTTCTTTATGCCTTCTTTTTATAAATATATAAATAAGAAAATTTGAATGGAAAACTATAATGTATATGGGCATAAAAGTAAAAAAGCAGGTATTACAGCTGATGATTTACGAGTAAAGAAAACTCCAACTAACTATGATCAAGTAGGCGATAATCTAGCATCACACTTGAATGGTATTGATGATAAGATTGGAGAATTAATAGGAAATGGGGTTTCGGATCTTCAGCAGGATATGTATGTAGGCGTGGCGTATAATAAGACTGATGACCTGTTTGTCCGCCTTGGTCGAGCACAGGGTATTGATGTTGGGTTGTTTCCCGGCACATGGATATCGCCGATTTTTGAGCGCTTGCGCAGAGTGGTGCTGGCTGATGACGGATCGGTTTACAAGAGCGTGAGTTGGCTTGATTTCACCAAGCACGACGATGGTACCGATGTTGACCGTACTGGAGCCAATGGCCAGATCATGGTCGAGTACCTGCCGGGGTATTACAAGGCCTCGGTGATCGGTGACTGGCAAGTGATTTTGCTGTCTCATCTGCCGTTGTCGGGGTTCACGTTGTTCCCGGCTTTTGACGGGATGAGCGCAGTGTACCTCGGTGCTTACGAAGCATCGGTCTACGACGACAAGCTCTGTAGTATTGCAGTTGATCCTGCTGACGGGACTTCTCCAGTCTTTCCTGTTACAACAAGAGGAGGATCGTGGGGTCATGCAGGGCTTACTACACAGGTTACAGATCAGCTGGCTGAGGCTCGGGGTGCAGGATGGCAGCAGGCTGATCTTATGACGAGAGTCTGGGAGCGCCTGCTACAGATCGTCGGGTTCGCGTCATTTAACATACCTGGCATTGTCGGTGACGGGCGAATCAACATAACTGTTGGT
>JGI997J19993_1000263_pt1 | contig 17437 bp, 16 predicted proteins | sample Etolagbewater25m_FD_19993 | JGI IMG/M metagenome (IMG submission 19993)
AGTTTTCACCACTAAAGTATAACATAACACCATCATTTGATTCTATCTCATTTTTTATAAACTCAATATTTAACATCTATATCCTTTTTAATTTACCTGTATAATCCCGTATTAAGTTTTAGTTAAGATTAAAGGAGATAGCTTTATCTAAAAACTTCTTTTATCTTTAATTTCAGTTGATTACTGTTTGATTTTTTGCCATTTATCTCCAAATCGCGCGTAATCTCTTTGTTAATCTTATCTAAAACTTAACACGGGATTGTTCCATTAATTTACCAACATAATTTTAGCAAGTCCCAAAAAGCTAAAAAATCCCATGATATCTGTTACAGTTGTAAGTATAACAGTACTTCCAATAGCAGGATCTATATCAAACTTTTTTAACATCAAGGGGATCGTTGAGCCAAAAAAACCTGCACAAAAAAGTGTAACTATCATTGAAAGAGCGATAACTACACCAAGCATACTATTGCTAAACCAAAGTGAAGCAATAGTACCTAAAATAAGTGCAAATATCAAACCATTGAATAGAGATAAAAAAATCTCTTTTTTTATTGCATCACGACTATTATGATCATCAATATCACCAAGGGCTAATTGACGAACCATAACCGCCAATGTTTGAGTACCTGCATTTCCACCCATCGATGCAACGATTGGCATAAGTACAGCTAGGGCTATGTAGCTTTGGAGAGTTTCATCAAAAATACCTATAACTATTGAAGCTGCTATTGCAGTTAGAAGGTTTAAAAAAAGCCATGAAGCTCTTTTTTTACCTGTTTGCATCAACTCCTCTTCTTGCTCTGATTCATCATCAACACCTGCTAATTGATACATCTGTTCAGTTGCATTTTGTTCAACTACATCAAGGATATCATCAGATGTGATACGACCTAGAAGTCTATTTTTATATCCAGTTACAGCTACAACAGAAAGGTTATAGTCCTCAAACTGCTTTACAACTTCATCTATATCTAGATTTGCTTTAACAGAAAAAGGTTTGTATCTATTATCGGTTTCATTTTTTAAAATCTCATTAAAAGTTTGATCAAAATCATAAGTTATAAGATCCTCTAGTGCAATAGAAGCTAATAGAAGATTTTCATCATCTACGACATACACTTGATGTATATTTTCTATATCATCCTCTTGTTTTAGTTTTTTTAGGTTTTCTATTGCATCTTTTATAGTTTGATTGCTATTTGCTTTGAAAAGCTCTATTTGCATATAAGCCCCAGCAACATCATCATCAAACTGTTTTAGCCACGTTATATCTTCTTGATCTTCACTGTTTAGTGATTTTAAGATATCGTCTGCTTTTTGACTATCAAGCTGCTCTATATCTTGGATAATATCTGTTGCATCATCTGTATCCATATCTTCAAGGGCTTGAGATATTTGTGTATTTGATAGGGAGTTGTATGCTTTGTCTCTTAAAGATTCAGGAAGTTCTAGTAAAACTTCACCCAAAAATTCTTCTGGTATTTTATGAAGGAGATCATAAAAAAGCTCTTTATCTTTTTTCTTTATCTTTTTTAGTTTATGGGCAATATCACTTGGATGGAGATTTTCAATATTTTCTATAAGCTCTTCAGCTTTTATATTTAACTTTTCCATATTCATAAACTATCCATTTTGTGATATATCTACTTTATATGAAAGTTCAAATTTTTCAAGTTTTGTAGGACCCTTTTTATTTTTTGCACTTAAGAGAAGTTCATTTTTTATAACTTTTACATCTTCTATATAGCTTTTTTTAGCTTTTCCACTTAAAACGGTTTTTGCTGTACTTATAACTTTTTGAGGGTCAACTGCTCGTCCATTTTTATACATACCAAAGTGTAGGTGAGGTCCTGTACTTCTACCTGTACTTCCAACTCTACCTATATAATCACCTTGCTTTACCCAAGAGCCAACTTTGATCTTACTGTTATAACTGTTTAGATGTGCATATAGTGACTTATATCCATTTTTATGGCGTATCATTATAGTTTTTCCATATCCACCTTTTCTACCTTTATGGATAATTTTCCCATCAGATGTAGCATATACTTTTCTTCCAGTTGGAGCAGCATAATCAACACCTAGATGTGCTCGATATCTTTTAAGTATAGGATGGTATCTTTTGTATGTAAATTTACTTGAGATCCTTTTATATGAAAGTGGTACTTTAAAATAAACACTTGTTAAACTTCTAGCTTTTTCATCATAATATCTATTATCATCTTTATTTTGAAATATATAGTGGTGTCTACCTCTAACAGTAACAAATGCCCCAATAATAACAGGTGTCCCAAAATATCTACCAAGTCTAACTTTTTGCTTATACTTTATAGATATCATATCCCCTTTTTGTAGCTTTCTAAAGTTAACAGATTTTTTAAACGCTAGCATAAATTCATTTGCTAATTGTTGGTTTTGTGTAGAATCAACTATATCCTTGTATGGTGAGTTTTTTATCTCAACTGCAACAGTTTCTTCATACTCATCAAACTCTATGGGGATAATATCAAGTGTAAATTGTGACTTTTCATCTTTAAAGATATGTATCTGCATCTCTTCACTAATTGGAATTAGTGCTTGTGATAGTTTTCCATCATTGTCAAACATGGTTTGAAACTCAACTCCAGCATATATCTCACTACAAAGCTCTTTGTCTGTTTTAGAAAGGTTAAAATAGATATCTTTTTGTATTTGATGTTTGTCAAAAAAGGTTAAAAGTGTTTCACCTTTCCACCAAACATCCTCTTGAACATAAGATGCATAGATAAAATTGATTGATAAAAAAATGGATAAAATAAGTTTCATAAGACCTCAAATATTTGATTTATTTGTTTATATAGCTCTTTATTATACAATACGAAATCTTAAAATATTAGGAATACTATGAAAATCAGTTTAGTAACACTTTGTTTATCTATTTTTTTATCTCCACTTTTTGCAAAAGATATTGTTCAAATTTATAGAGAGGGTGGAATAGATAAGGTTGAAAAAATAATTCAACAGCAACTTACACAAAAAAGTTATTGGAGAGACTATTTAGAATCAGTTGATGTCTCAAATGGCTATTATGAGTCTATAAAATATTTAGTTTTATGTCAAAAAGATAAAAAAGATATGGCACTATTTGATACAAAAACTAAAGAAAAACTCTTTGAAAGCTCAGTTTTTACAGGTGAGAATAATGGAGATAAACAAATAGAGGGTGATCTTAAAACACCAGTTGGAGCATATAAGCTAACACAAAGACTTACAAATGTTGATCCATTTTATGGTCCATTGGCACTTACTACAAACTATCCAAATATGTATGATAAAGCAAAAGGTAAAACAGGGCATGGTATATGGATACATGGTGTACCTAGTGATGAAAAAAGGGACCAATACACTAAAGGGTGTATAGCCTTAGACAATAGAAATATTAAACAGTTGGACAAAAAAATAAATATAGATAACTCTGTATTAATTATAAGTGAAAAAAAATTTAAATCTGTCTCAAAAGATGACCTAGCTGTAGTTTTATCTTCTATTTTTAAATGGAGAGATGCTTGGAGATATAGTGATATAGATAGATATATATCTTTTTATGATGATAAATTTGTAAAATCAAATGGATATGATAAGAAAAAATTCACAAGATATAAAACAAGACTTTTTAAAAGAAAAGGTAAAAAAACAATAAAATTTACAAATATAAATGTGATACCATACCCAAATACAGAAAATAAAAAACTATTTAAAGTTTATATGGATGAGTTATATAGATCAAGTACCTATAAGTTTGTTGGGAAAAAAGAGCTATATTTAGAAGTTAAAAACGGAACAATATCTATATTAACTGAAAGTTAAATCAAAACTGTAGTTTATCCCTTAAACTACTACAAATTAAAATTAGTGTATTATTCGCGATATTTAAAATAAAACTAAAGGTGTTGAGATGTTAGATTTTGCCATTATTGGTGGTGGTCCTGCTGGACTTACTGCTGGTCTTTATGCAACTAGAGGTGGATTGAAAAATGTTACTATGTTTGAAAAAGGTCTTCCAGGTGGACAGATAACTCAAAGTAGTGAGATAGAGAACTATCCTGGTCAACTTGAAGTTGTAACTGGTATGGAGCTTATGGATAAGTGGCCACAACAGTGTCAAAAGTTTGGTTTAAAACACGATATGAATGAGGTGTTAAATGTATCAAAAGATGGTGATATATTTAAAATAAAACTAAGTAGTGGTGAAACTCAAGAAGCCAAATCAGTTTTAATAGCAACAGGTAGTGTCCCAAAAGCAGCAAACGTAAAAGGTGAAGCTGAGTTTTTTGGAAAAGGTGTAAGTACATGTGCAACTTGTGATGGATTTTTTTACAAAGGTAGAGATGTAGCTGTTATTGGTGGTGGTGATACTGCTGTTGAGGAGGCTATATTTTTAGCAAATATTTGTAAAACAGTTTATATTGTACATAGAAGAGAAGAGTTTAGAGCAAGTCCACACGAGGTGGAAAAACTTAAAAAATTTGATAATATTGTACAGGTTATGAACCATACAACCCAAGAGATTGTTGGTGATAATATGGGTGTAACAGGAGTGGTTGTTAAAAATAGAGATACAGATGAAGAGAAAACACTGGATGTTATGGGGTGTTTTATATTTGTAGGGCGAGATGTACTAAACCAATGTTTAATCCAAGAGGATGGAAAATCTCTTTGTACACTTACAGATTCTGGTGAAGTTGTAGTAAATCTAAAGATGGAGACAAACGTTCCTGGACTATTTGCAGCGGGTGATATAAGAGTAGATGCACCTAAGCAAGTTGTATGTGCAGCAGGTGATGGTGCTATTGCTGGTATTGGTGCAATAAACTTTTTACAATAATAAAATTAAGGGATACAAATATGATAAAAATAGGGATACTAGGGGCAACAGGTAGAGTTGGTTCACTTTTAATTGATGATTTAACAGATAATGAAAAAGCTTGTATTGGTTCAGTGCATGTATTTGATGAGTTAAAAAAAGAGCTACCATCAGATATTATAGTAACAAATGATATGAAAACTATGATTGATGGATGTGATGCTGTTATCGATTTTTCAGCTCCAAGTGCTACACAAGAGCTTTTAGAGACAATCATAAAAGATAATATCTCAAAACCTTTAGTTATAGCTACAACTGGATTTAATGAGCATCAAAAAAATCTTTTAATTGAAGCTAGTAAAATAACACCTATTTTATATGCTACTAATATGAGCTTAGGAGTTGCAGTTTTAAATAAACTTGTAGCTCTTGCTTCTAAAACCTTAGCAGAGTTTGATTGTGAGATAGTAGAACAACACCATAGATATAAAGTAGATAGTCCAAGTGGAACTGCTTTAACTTTAGCAGAACATGCAGCAACTGCTAGAGGACTTGATCTTGATAGTGTAAGGGTAAGTGGTAGAGATGGTGTAATTGGAGCTAGAACCAAAGATGAGATTGGAGTTATGAGCCTAAGAGGTGGAGATATAGTAGGTCGTCACACAGCTGGATTTTATAATGATGGTGAGTTTATAGAGCTAAATCATACAGCAACTGCTAGAAACACATTTAGTAGAGGTGCAATAAAAGCAGCGATTTGGTTGCATGATCAAGAAGCTGGATTATATAGTATAAATGACTGTTTAGGTCTATAAGGAAAATATATGTGTGCAATAGTTGGGATATATGGAAATGATGATGCAGCAAAACTTGCTAGTGCAGCACTTTTTGCGATGCAACACAGAGGTCATGAGGCTACTGGTATTAGTAGTGGTGGTGATGGTGATGATAAAAGAATATTTACTGTTAAAAACAGAGGTTATGTAAGAGATGTTTTTGATGAGGAAGCTTTTAAAATATTAAAAGGGAATATGGCTATAGGTCACAACCGTTATTCAACTGCAGGTAGTGAGTCAGTTTTTGATGCCCAACCAATACATGCCAAATATAAACTAGGTGAGATATCTATTGTACACAATGGAAACTTAACAAACAAAGATGAAGTGAGACAAAGACTAATCGATGAGGGGTCTATATTTCAAACAGGTATGGATACAGAAAATTTGATCCACCTTATAGCAAAATCAAGTCAAGATAAACTAAGAGACAGAATCACAAAATCACTTACAAAAGTTAAAGGTGCATACAACTTCATAATACAAAGTAGAAGTAAACTTTTTGTCATAAGAGATCCACACGGTATAAGACCACTTAGTCTTGGTAAACTTAAATCTGGTGGTTGGATCGTTGCTAGTGAGACTTGTTGTTTTGATCTTGTTGATGCTGATTTTATAAGAGATGTAAAACCAGGTGAGATGTTGATATTTAGTAAAGAGTATGAGGAGCCTGAGTCTATTATCTTAGATGATACAAAAGAGTTTAGACCTTGTGCATTTGAGTATATATATTTTGCACGTCCTGATAGTGATATAGATGGGAAAAATGTATATACTATGAGAGAAAATATGGGTAAGGTTTTAGCTACAAATGATAAAGGTATATTAGATGCCGATATGGTTATACCAGTACCTGATAGTGGTGTACCATCTGCTCTTGGATATGCTAAAGAGAGTGGGATACCATTTGAGCTTGGGATTATAAGAAACCATTATGTTGGAAGAACATTTATAGAGCCGACTCAAGCTATGAGAAATATGAAAGTAAAGATGAAACTAAGCCCAATGAAGTCACTAATAGAGGGTAAAAAACTTGTGGTGATTGATGACTCAATAGTAAGAGGTACTACAAGTAAAAGAATTGTAAGGATGTTAAAAGATGCAGGGGCAGCAGAAGTGCACTTTAGGGTTGCATCCCCTATGATAAAATATCCTTGTTTTTATGGTATCGATACGCCTACTAAAGAGGAGTTGATAAATGCTATGAAATCAAAAGAAGAGGTAAGAGAGTATATAGAAGCTGATACATTAGAGTATCTATCTGTAGAAAATCTAAAAGAAGCTCTTGGTGATGATAGAAGATATTCACTTGTAAGTTTTGATGGCGATTATTTCGTAGCTTAAGGATATTTTTAAATTGACAAAACTAAATACAATAGGGAAGTATTGGAGAGATAAGCATGGGGAGAAGATATATAAGATCCCCATAAGTATCTCAGGCTTCACCTGTCCAAATATAGATGGTACAGTAGCTCGTGGTGGATGTAGCTTTTGTGAAAATGAGTCGTTCTCACCAAATCTAACTGATAGATCAAAATTCAAACTAAATCTTCATAGTAAAACAAATCCATATCTAGATAAGCAACTACTTCAATTAAAGATGCAATTTGATGCAACAAAAGATGTTCTGCAAAATAAATTTAAAGCAAAGAAGTTTATAGTCTATTTTCAGTCATTTACAAATACATATGCACCACTTGATACACTTAAATCTCTTTATGGAGAAGCTTTATCATATGATGATGTTATAGGTCTTAGTATCGGTACTAGAACTGATTGTATAACTGATGAGACACTTGACTACTTAGAGGAGTTATCAAAAACAAAAGAGATATGGGTAGAGTATGGTATACAATCTATCTATGATAAAACACTAAATCGGATAAATAGAGGTCATAACTTTGCAAATATCCAAGAGTGGATAAAAAAAACTAAAGATAGAGGTCTATTGGTTTGTGGGCATATGATATTTGGTCTTCCAGATGAAACACAAGAGATGATGTTAGAAGGTGTAAGGGTCTCTGTAGAGCTTGGGATAGACTCTATAAAGTTTCATCCAATGTATGTAGTTAAAAATACCCTTTTAACACAAGAGTACCTAAAAGGTGACTTTGAGCCTATAAGTGAAGAGCTGTATATAGATACACTTGTAAAAGCTATAAAGATCTTACCACCAAATGTATCAATTGCAAGAGTAACTGCTGGTATTAGTGATGATACACTTTTAGCACCACTATGGTGCAACGATAAACATAAACAGATATATAATGTAAAACAAGCGCTGCTAAAAGAGGGGCTTATCTACTAAAATGTTATAGTATCATCAAAAAGCATAGTTGCTAGAAACTATACTTTAGATTAAAATCTATTAGCTCTTTATCATACTCTCTTAGATTTACAGATGAGTGGTTTGTGATATATTTATAGCTTGAGGATATGGTAAGATTTTTATAAATAAGATAGTTTAGCCCAATAAGATAAGTCAAGGTATCATCTGATCTTTTATTTATAAATCCTGTAGCTATACTATCTTCAAAAAGCTTTCCGTAGCTTATAGAAGAGTTTAATGTAAGTTTCTTATCTACTTTATACTTATTCTCAACTATCAAATTATGTGTCTGTTTACCTGGCACGTTAGTATCTACTAAAATAGTTGGATTTTTGATATCCTCTTTTGTAAAGATATATAGAAGAGAAATGTTGTTATTATCTGTTGTGTTTATATTGTTTCCAACAAGAGCTTGTATATTTCTAGAATCTTTATTTTTATCTTCAATTTGACTGTAGCTTTTATCATAATACTTCAACATAGTAAAAAATGTATTTTGAGTAAAAAATCTTTTCTGATACATAACACCTAAGCCATAAGTTTTCATATAATCTTCTGATGCAACATCTATAAAACTTGCATCAATCATATAAATTAAGTTACTATTCCCTTTAGTATTACTTAGTTTTAGACTGTAAGATTGTACATCTGTCTCTAGCTTATCATGGTATTGATAATCTAGTGAATCATAAGTTTCTCTATTGTTTAATCTTTTATTGTCATTTTTGTAAGATTGATTTGTGTATGTAATAGAATTTATGATCGAATAGTTTTCATTGTATTTGTAAAGATGATTAAGAGTTATATTTTTTGTATATATTGTATCTTTATGTATTGGTGATTCTAAATAATCTAATTGAACATCTATATCAGGACTTTCTACGTATCCAGACTGAGACAATACATTGTTATCCAAAGTGATTCCAAAGCTTATACTTCCAAAGAGAAAATTTTTTTTGACTTTATTTTTTATATACTCTATACGTTTTTCTATATTTTCTCTAACATTTTTTGGAGTTTTAGGATCATTTAGTACCGTAGTGAAGTTTTTTATAGCATCCTCATTAAGGTTTAGCATCATATATGTTTGAGCAAGCTCTAGTCTTACCCTTTGGTGATTTGGTTCTAGTATTAGTATCCTCTCATATGGTGCAGTTGCTTGCTCATAATCTTTGATCTGAAAATAACTTCTACCTAGATAAAAGTTTATTGTAGTGTTATTTGGATATTTTGAAGATAGTTGAGAAAGTATTTTTATAGCTTCTGTGTAGTTTTTCTCTTTGTAGTGTTTTTTTGCTTTATCAAATATGGAGGATATGTTTAGTTTAGATATTGAATTTTTACTATTCTCTTTTTTTTGTTTAGATTCCAAATAAAATCTATTTATAGATCTATCTGAAGTTATGAAAGAGGTTGGTACTATAGTTCTAATATCACTTAAAGTTTGTTCTAAATCTAACTTATCTATATTTAACACATAAACTACATGATACTGTATCCCATCTTTAGTTGTGGATCTAATATATGTATCGTATGGAGATAATGTTTTAGTGAAGTTAACAGCTCTTTTGATATCAGAGAATGTAGCTGCGTTTATCCCTTTTTTTAAAGGGTCTATGTTAGAAGGATCAATCTGATCGGACAATAAAAAAGTACAAGACAAACATAAGGTAGATAGATATTTTTTCATGTTTGAATTGTACTAAATTTTTACTATTTTGTAGCTTTAAAGACACCTGTCGCTTTATTGCTTTCTGTGTTTAAATTAAATGTTCCACCAACTGCCTCTGCGTTATCTCCATAAAACTGACCATCGATAGCAGAGCTAGGTGCCTCTGAAGTGCTCACTGCAGTTTCATCTCCAGCATTTACAGTCATTTCATTAGAAGAAAAAGCATTTCCACTTGTAGTACCAGTAAACTCTGTTTCCCACTCTTGTCCGCTTTGTGTTTGGAAATCAATAGAGCCATCCATACTATTTTTACCACCACCAAGTTCTAAGTTCATTTGAACTTTGTTTGTGCTATCCATTTTAATATCATCTGTTCCATTAACAGTACCCATAACTTGACCGTTATATGTTGCTTTAACAGTTGTATCTTCGTTATTTCTCATATCATCAAGAACTTTTACATCTGTAGTTTGTCCAGCTACCCATTTTTTACTTGGATCACTTTCCCAATGACCCCAAGATATAGTCTCATCTACACCATCATCTACTATCATCCCTTGTTTTACTAGATCCTCTTCACTTAATTGAAAATCATCCCCAACATTTGCTGCATTTATAGATACTGCTTGAGCTTTACCAGAACTATCGATTGTTCTACCCTCGTACGTTATTGTTTCAGTATTTTGTATAGTACTAGTAGTTGCACCACTTGCAATATCTTCAGCTATACTATCTGCTGTACTATCTTGCGAATCTGCTGCTTGTGTTATAGTATCAGTTGCTTGAGGTTCTGTAGCTTTTTCATCTTCCTCTGTAGTAGCTTGTTGATCATTTGTAGTGCTATCTTGTGTTGCATCAGTAGCTACAGTCTCTTCAGATTCAACACCTAAGCTTTCAGCTTCACCCTCTTGTATAGCTTCTGGGGCACTTGGAGTACCAGTGCTTACATCTGTTTTATATCCNGCTTCAACTCTAACAGTATCACCACTTAAAGTTGTAACAGTAATAGCCCCCTCTGTACACATGATAGTTTCTTGNTTTGCTTTTACTATAGTACCTCTAATACCAATAGAAGCAGATTTTGTTTTAAGTTTAAATTTGCTTTTATTTAGTTTACCAATTCGCCCTGTGATACTACTAAATGCACCTTTTAAAACATTGAATTTTGCTGTGTTTTTATTTGGTTGTGATTCATCGTATAGATAATCAGCTATATCAAGTGTAGAGTTTTTACCAATAGTAAAGATAGTGTTATCTGTAAATACTATTTGTACCTTCCCCTCTTTATCTGTAGAGATAAAGTCATTTTTCTCCAATGTAGTCCCAGACTTTGCTGTTATTTGTTCACCAGATCTTTTTATCTGTACATCACCTTTTAATACAGTAATCTTACCAACATTTGCAAATGCTAATATTGGTAGAACCATTAATATTAGAAATTTTTTCATAACGTGTACCTCCGTTTATTTACCTATATTATAACATATAAAATATATGAAGATAGTATACCAAGGTATATATTTTTTTATTTTCATTGATATATAATTAATAATTTTTCATGCTTAAGTAACTTTATAGTAAAATGGTAAAAATAACTAAAAGTATGGATACAATGACAGCATTAGAGAAAGAAAATATTGAATTAAAAGAATATATCAAAACATTAAATGAATCAAATGTTCAAAAAATGGCTACGATTAGTAAGCTTAACTCTATAGGGGTTAGTTTAGCTACTCAAAAAGATGTTTCATCGATATTAAAAAACATACTACTAAACATAAAAGAGTTTACAAACTGTGATGGTGGTACTATATACATAGCATATGGTGATAAACTTACATTTAAACATATATTAAATGATACTTTAAAGATAGCACAAAATGACTCAGAGGAACCAGATGATGTATGGAACTATCTAGAGTTAAAAGATGAAAATCAAAATATGGTAGCAGTTAAATGTGCCTTAACTAAAGAGATTATAAATATTGATGATGTATATGATAGCAATCGATTTGATTTCTCTGGTACAAAAACTTTTGATGATAAAACTGGTTATAGATCAAAATCTATGCTTGTGATCCCTATGACTGATGATGAAAATGCACTTGTAGGTGTACTTCAACTTATAAATAAACTTGATGTTTATACAAAAGATATATTACCATTTACAAAAGAGGATGAAAATCTAGCTCACTCACTAGCATCTCAAGCTTCAGTTGCTGTAAATAAATTTCGTCAAGATAAACTTATAATGCAACAATCAAAAATGGCAGCAATGGGTGAGATGATTGATGCTATTGCACACCAATGGAAACAACCACTAAATGTTATAAGTATAGGTGCAAGTGAGTTGGAGATGAACTTAAACTTTGGTTTTGATATAGATGATGATATGTTGAAAAATCTTGCACTTGAAACTCAAAATCAAGTTGAACATCTACTAAATACACTTGATGAGTTTAGATCGTTTTTAAGACCAGACAAACCAAAAGAGAAGATAAAAATATCAAAACTTATAAGCTCTGTATTTTTACTACTTAAAGATGATCTTCAAACAAATGGTATAGAAACTGAAATTTTTGGTGATATGGAACTAGAGTTTGATGTGATAGTAAATGAGGTAAAACATATATTTATAAACCTTCTAAGCAATGCAAGAGATGCCTTTAAAGATAATAATATAGAGAATAGAAAAGTAACTTTTAATATTTTAGAGAAAAAAGGTTTTGTATCTGTAGAGGTAACTGATACTGCTGGTGGGATACCCTCTCATGTTATAGATGATATATTTAAAGCAAATGTAACAACAAAAGCAGAGGGTAAAGGTACAGGTATAGGACTATATATGTCAACTCAAATTGCTCAAAAAAACAATGGTGAGCTTAGTGTAGAAAATGTAGCAGGTGGTGCTAAATTTACACTAAATATAACAAATACATAAATATATTAAGGTGATAATCGATGGAGATAACAAACCCAGCCCTAAAACAATTATTAAAAGTGAGACGTGGTGTTGATTTTTTTAAAAACTTAACAGAGCAAGAGATTGCTGAGTTGGTTTTTAATATTAGATTTAGAAAATTTGCTCCAGATGAAGTTATTTTTAAAGAGGGAGCAAGAGACAATAAAGAGCTATATTTTCTTATTCAAGGAAGCGTAGCGATAGATATTCTAAATAAAGATACACTAAAGCAGATGACTGTTGCAACTTTAGATAAAGCTATGTTATTTGGTGAGATGAGAGCTTTAATAGGGGAGCCAAGAACTGCAACAGCAAAAGCTGGAGAAAATGGTGCCATTTTGATTACATTTAACATAAAAGAGTCAAATGAGGAGTTAAGTCCGCTAGCTTTTGCAAAGTTTTATAAAAACGTTAGTAGAATACTAGCAAGTAAAATTTTACAAATGAATAAAACATTAGATAAAAAATAAATAACAAAGGATAAAAGATGTCAAGAGATATGTGTGCAGATGTTAAGATGGAAGAGGGTTACATGAGAATGAGCGTTGAGTATAACAACGACATTAGTAAAGAAAAAATACAAAATGCCATAAGTAAAGTTGAAAAACAGATGGGTATAAATCCAGATGTAGTAAGACGTGCAATAGATGATACAGCAGGAAATTTTTCTGTAGAGTTTGGATATGACAGTTGTCAAAGAACAGCAGGTGAATTTTGTGAAGCTGTTATGAAAGAGATTGGAATTGATCATTGCGGCATATAGTTTTTGAGAATGAAACTAAATTTGATGTTGAACTTTCACTAGCTTTACTTATATTAAAAGAGTATGCCAATTCAAAAGAGATAGAGCTTATACTTACAAACAACGAAGAGATACAGGAGATAAATTTAACTAGTCGAGGTATCGATAAACCTACAGATGTGTTAAGTTTCCCTTATCTTGATATGCCAAATACTCCACTTGGCTCTATTGTTATAAGTGCAAACTTCGTAGAGGATAAATCAAAACAATACAATCATAGTTTTCAAGATGAATTTAACCTTCTATTTATACATGGTTTTTTACACCTTTTGGGGTATGACCATGAGATAGATAATGGTGAACATAGAGTAAAAGAGGAGGAGATTATAAAAAAATATAATCTTCCAAAAAGTTTAATAGTAAGGAATAGTTAAATGGATATTATGATATTCGTAGTCTCGATGGCTGCACTTATATATGGTGCAGATCATATTATAGAGCAAAGTGAAAAGATAGCTTTACATTTTGATATCTCACCTTTTGTTATTGGTGCTACTTTAATAGCTTTAGGTACAAGTTTACCAGAGATGGCTGTATCTATGAGTGCATCATATAAAGGGAGTGGAGATATAGCTGTAGCAAATGTAATAGGTAGTACTATATTTAACATCTCACTAGTTCTTGGAGCAGTTTTTTTAATAGCAAAAAAGATCCAACCAGAGCGTGATCTTTTTGCAAAAGACTCTTCATGGTCACTATTTCCTATACTTATATTTTTACTTATGGGTATGGATGGGCAGCTTAGTCGTTTAGATGGATTTTTGTTTTTAATCATCATGGGTGCATATTTACTTTTCTTAGTTCAAAGTGATCAGATGGAAGAGATAGATGAAGATCTTGCAAAAGAGAAGTTTGGTTGGGGTAAGTCACTTACACTTTTACTTTTAGGATTTGTTTTTGTAGTGGGTGGTGCTGATTTTGCTATTGGTAGTGCTGGAAATATCGCAAGAGATTTTGGTATCAGTGAGTGGATCATAGGGTTGTTTCTTGTAGCATTTGGTACAAGTTTACCAGAGCTTGTAGTAAGTGTAAAAGCTGCACTAAACAACAACGCAGATATGGCAATAGGTGCAATCATAGGATCAAATGTAGCAAACTTCACTATGGTTTTAGGTCTTAGTTCACTTATAAATCCACTAACAGTAGACCTAAATGGAAACTTTTTTGATATCATGGCTGCACTTATAGTATCTGTTATGCTTGTGTTTATAACTGCAAATAAGTTATATAATAAAAGTGCAGGTCTTGTGATGATGAGTGTATTGGTTTTAGTGATTTCAAATAGTTTTTAATTTGATTTGCTATAATAGAAAAAATAGATAATAACAAAAAGTATTTAAAGGGAAATGTTGATGCAAAATATTACAGGGTCTATGACCGCACTTGTTACACCATTTAAAAATGGTAAAGTAGATGAAGTTACATATGAGAGACTTATAAAAAGACAAATAGCTCAAGGGATTGATGCAGTTGTTCCAGTAGGTACAACTGGTGAGAGTGCAACTTTGGATATGAATGAGCACAAAAGATGTATCGAAATAGCAGTTGCTACATGTAAAGATACAGATGTAAAAGTAATAGCAGGAGCTGGAGGAAACTCAACAGCAGAAGCTATTGAATTAACTCTTCATGCACAAAGTGTAGGAGCTGATGCAATTTTATCTGTTGTACCATACTACAACAAACCAACACAAGAGGGTCTATACGCACACTATAAAGCTATAGCAGATGGGTTAGATATACCTGTGATGCTTTATAATGTACCTGGAAGAACTGCTGTTGATATGAGTAGTGAAACTACGATTAGACTTTTTGATGATGTAGAAAATATATATGCGATCAAAGAGGCAACTGGAAGTTTAGAGCGAACTATAGAGCTAACTTCACAACGACCAGAACTGGTTGTAGTAAGTGGTGATGATGCTATAGATTTTCCTATGTTAGCTCAAGGTGCTCATGGATTTATCTCTGTAACAGCAAACTTAGTGCCTAACTTAAAAAGTCAAATAGTAGAAGCTGTAAACAGTGGTAACTATAAAGAGGCAAAAAGGATAAATGATATGTTATATCCACTTAACAAATCTTTATTTGTAGAATCAAACCCTATCCCTATAAAAGCAGCTATGTATATAGCAGGACTTATAGATACTTTAGAGTTTAGACTCCCTTTAACACCTCCAAGTAAAGATACTATGAAACTACTTGAAGAGGTTATGAAAAGATACGAAATAATCAAATAGGGTAAAATGTATACAATATTTTCAATCCTTATTTTTTTTCTTATAGCAATATTTTCAATACTGCTATACTTCAAATCAAAAAAATCACGACAAGATGATCTAGATAATGGGATCTGTCCATCTTGTGGTGCTACAACTAAAACATTTACAGATCCTGTAACAAATACAACTTTTAAAGTAGAATCTATCAAGAAAAAAGTTCTTAAAAACCATGGATGTAGTGGTGTAACAGAGTTTGAATACAACTGTAACAACTGTGGATTAAAAGAGGTTCATAACTCTATTGCTCAAGGGTGTAGTAGATAAATTATGAGAGCCCAAGTTGCTGAAATACTTGAAGATAAATCACTTCTTTTAACCCAACACTATTTTAAACTTCAACAACTATTTGAAGAAAAGTATGGAAAAGATACTATTGTTTTAATGGAGATAGGAACTTTTTATGAAGTGTATGAGGTAAATAATGACGAAGAGCAAATAGGAAAAGCTAAAGAGATAGCAGAGCTTTTAAATATACAACTAACACGTAAAAACAAATCTATCATAGAAAACTCACAAACAAACCCATTAATGGCAGGAGTTCCATCAGTATCTTTTGAAAAACATCTAAATCGTATAATTCAAGAGCAAAAATACACTATAGCTATCATATCTCAAACAGGAACTCCCCCAAATGTAAAAAGAGTTTTAGAAGCTGTTATATCTCCTGGGACTAACTTTGATTTTGCAGTTTCTAGTGATGAGAACAATATAACTTCAATAGTTGTAGATAAGATACGTGGAAACTATCTAGTTGGATACTCATGTATAGATGTTACAACTGGAAAATGCTACTACAATGAAGTGTTTGGGACAAGTGAAGATACAAGTTTTGCACTTGATGAAGTTTTTAATTATATGAATATGCACAAAACTAGTGAAGTTGTGATAACATTTTTAGATAAAGAGATAAATCAAAATGAGATCATAGAGTATCTTGAGTTATCTAGTAAAACTTTCCATATCTCTTCGGTAAATCCAAAGATCACATACCAAAATGAGCTATTTAAAAATGTATTTGAGATAGAGTCACTTCTGACTGCTATTGAGCATCTAAATATGGAGAGATATGCACTTGCAACTTCTAGTTTAGCGATTTTGATAGATTTTGTAATAGGTCATGATAGTAAGATAATTCAAAAACTTTCTTATCCTGTAAAACTGGATGCAAGTAGATATATCTACCTTGGAAATAATGCTTTAGAGCAATTAAATATATTAGAAACAGCTCATCAACCAAGTTTGTTGAAGCTTATAAATAACACTTCAACAGCTATGGGCAAACGACTTTTAAAAGAGAGACTTACCCATCCAATCAAAGATGAAAAAGAGTTAAAAAGAAGATACAAATTATCTGCTGATCTTTATGATTATCATGGACCTATTGAGAACTCTTTAAGTAATATTTACGATATAGAGAGACTTACAAGACGGATCAAGCTAAATAGACTTCATCCATTTGAGTTAAACTATCTTTATGATTCACTACATAGTATAAAGCAGATAGTACAGTTTATGGAAAACTACAACTTTGTAAAACCACCTTGTAGCAGTGATGAGATAAATATATTTATAAAAACTATTGAAGATACTTTTGATCTATCTACTTGTGGAAAATTTATGTTAAAAGATATAGATTCAAATATGATAGCATCTGGAATCGATAGTAAAATAGATGAGCTAATAGATCAAAATAAAGATTTAGAAAAGA
>JGI997J19993_1000266_pt1 | contig 17368 bp, 10 predicted proteins | sample Etolagbewater25m_FD_19993 | JGI IMG/M metagenome (IMG submission 19993)
CCATCGCTTTGAGTTTATCTTGATCTAAGTTGCTCATAGTATTTTTCCTTTTTAGAGGATTTTAATATATGAGCGTTTACACAGTTTAATTTACAGGGTCGATTCAAACCCTCAATTAAATGGAAGAATCGCAATTAGGCATGCAATGCCTACATTCAAAGTTAGCGAGCAGAAAAAGTTTGAAGGGTTTGCAAGTCTTGTCAAAGGCCTAGCCAAATCATATGAACTTAGTAATGCTATCGACACCTCAAATAAAGAACTTCTTCTACGACTTTTTGCATTCTCTAAAGGCAATGTAAGACAGGTTTCTCGCTTACTCCGTAGCCTATTTATTTTTTGCAACATCAATTCAAAGCAACCTAATAACAAATTGCTTGCTGATATCGTGGAGTCCTTAGGCTACTCTGAAGCCATAAACCCTTTCAAACAAAAAATAACGGATGTGGTTATAGAAGAAAATCTAACCGAATCAGACTTCTTGTTTAGTCATCGCTCTGAAGGCAATTCAATTATTGCCCCTGAAATCGCAAGGTTTCGGATAACAAAAGACCTGAAAATTTATTCGATAATCTAAAAGCTATGAAACTCCTATTTTCAGATTCGAAAAAACCTGATGAGTGCGTTGCAAGCTATCTCATCAGAACGTCTGAAAACAACGGCTTTAAAAGAGTCAGTCATCTTTTAAACCATACAGATTTGTGCTGGAAAAATAGCCGTTTACCAATTCCCACCATTCTTTCTGGAAAAATCGAAGTAGACACGCTACTTTCTCAACTTGGATTAGAGCCTATTGGTAAGACTAAGTTATCTGAATTTCATGATTTATTCCGCAAGGCCACAGATACACCAAGGATACTCTCAAAACACCCAAAAGTATGTCCGTTATGTCTTAGAGAAAATGGTTACGCAAAAGAATCTTGGAACCTACTTCCAGTAACAACGTGTACGAAGCACAAGATAATGCTGATTGACGCCGACATGGATGGACGCATGCTTAGCTGGTATCGTCCTTATTTAGCCTTTTATGATCATAAAAAACCAATCGAAAAAATTCTAAAAGCTCCAACAGTTTTAATTGAACTCAGCAAACTCTTTGAACGATTTTTAGCTGATCCATCTGCAAGATGTAAAACCAATCCTGCTCTTTTCAAAGGGCTAACTGCGAATGAGTGCCTGAGCATATTAAATTTCATTGCCCACTTCCAAGCAAAGTCCGAAGAAAGGTGTCTACTCCACATAACCGATAATCTCACTACTGCACATTTATACCAGAAAGCCTATTCAATCATTAAAAAGTGGCCTCAGAGTTTTCACCAATTGCTCTCAAACTTTGCTAACAATCCCATGACAAACTTGGAGTCTCAAGGCATCCGAAAACACTTCAGAACGCTCCATGACCAATTACACCTTCAAAGAGAAAACAAAGGAATTGTGCGGATCAAAGAAGAATTTGAGCGATATTTATTATCCAATTGGCCAACAGCATTGAATGAACAACGATTAAAAAGAATTTCTATTACAGCAGAAAAAAACAACGACTCAGCATCATGGAAACATGCAATCTATTGAATTGTCGGTCGCCTAGAGTTTCACACTTAGTTGAAAGTGGATTAATTAACGAATATAAATTTAATGGCAATAAATATTACGAGCGAATTGAGTTAGAAAGGTATTTAAAAACAGTAACTGAAAACTGGAGTTTTCAACAAGCATGCCAAAAGTTAAATGTATCAAAAACGACTATTCTAAGACTTATTGACGCGAAAATCATACATACACTCATTAAACCAACCAAGCACAATCGAGACTGGCTTATAGATAAAAAAGCAACTGTGGCACTTATCTCAAAACTCAAACGTAATGCATGTTTTGAAGACAACCTTACAAAATGTTATAGCTTTCAAGGATTTCTAAAACTAGGAAACAGCTACGAAGATACCCTGTGCATGATGCTGGAACAACAAATAGCTTATAAATTTAAAGCTGATCAAGAAAATCCATACGGGCTTCATCAGTTCATAGATTTGCAAGTCATCTAAAAAGTCAATTACTGCACAAAAATGCAAACATAAGTACAATTATCTAAAATCTTCTATCTAAGAAATTTACAACAGTGAAAATTAAGAATACCGCGATTACATATGCAGGGTATGCATACCAAACATTACAAGGAGTATTGCTTCTTGCCGAATGGTTAAAATCCCCTTCTCGCTATAAAAGAGCTCAGATTGAAGCAGATTTGGGTAAGTCTACTGGTATAGATGATATTGTATTTGAACGTCCAGATGGAACAAGAGACTTCTGGCAAATAAAATTTACGCCTAACGAAGAAAAACACCTATTTTCTTGGGATTGGCTTCTTGAGAAATCAGGCAAAACCGATAGATCACGATCTATCTTAAAAAAAATAAATGATGCAATTGAGTCTGTTCCTTCTCACCAACTTGGAAAAGTTATTCTTTTAACAAATCGAGTTCCAGACCGTGCTATTGAAGGCTGTCTTAATAAATCTAAAATAGATTTCTCAAAAATTGACATTGATACTCAAAACCTAATCATTGAACAAATAGGTTCTGCTTCAAATGCTAAAACTCTATTTTCCAAACTAACCATTCAGCATAGTGACTATAACCTCTTAAATTTATCAAGGAAAATACGAACAGCATTATTGAAACATTCAGATGAAGCAGGAATTAACCGCTTAATGAACAGTGCTCAAGAGTGGGCTATTCACACAAATCATCCAGACCCAGACGGATGGATTCAACTACACCATTTAAGAGAAGTCTTGTCTCCTAGAAGGCCGGAACCAATACCAGAGATTTTCTCCGTTCCAGATCACTACATTCCACCCGACATGGAATTCCATAACAGTATGACGGACAAGATTTGTAGCTCAAACGGAGGAATATTTACTTTAACGGGAAAGCCGGGCGCAGGGAAAAGCACGTATCTTTCATACTTATGTCAATCACTTGAACAACTCGAAATACCATTAATTCGGCATCATTACTTTTTGTCTCTCAGTAACAATGAAGATCGAATTAGCCCACATATTGTTGCTGAATCTCTGCTCCACCAAATCAGGAGCTTTCACTCAAAAACCAACTCTGACACATCAAAACCAGAAGAGCTAAAAAAAACGCTATTAACCTGCGCTAATTACTATCAAAAAAAGGACAGGCCATTTGTTGTAGTTATTGATGGACTTGATCATGTCTGGAGAGACAACAGCAACGATAAACAACCCTTAGAGGATGTATTTAAGCAACTTTTACCAGTTCATGAAAACTTAGTATTACTCATAGGAACTCAACCTGTAGATGACACTCATTTACCTAAAGAGCTAGTACGCTATTGCCCTAAGAATGATTGGCTCTGGTTACTTGAGATGACTGGAAACTCTATTTTCAAATTACTTACAAAACTAATTTCCAGCAACAGACTATACACAAATCGTCCAGCTCAAGATTCAAAGGTAGAAACAAAGAAGGCAGCCCAAGCATTACATGCGATCACACATGGTTACCCCTTACACGTCATTTATTCAATTGAATATTTAGCCCAACAAAACCTTCCTTTGTCATCATATAGTTTAGAAAAACTACCATCATGTTCGGATGGCAATATTGAAACGTACTATTCCGAATTATGGAAAAGCCTTAATAATAAACAACGAGATGTTTTACATTTGTGTTGTGGATTTCAATTTACTTGGCCTAAAACAGGACTTTCGACTGTTTTAAAAGATAATACTTCAGACTATCCAAACATAAAAGCGGTCTCCCATATGCTATTTGAAGGCATTTCTGGTGTCCGTCCTTTTCATGAAAGCTTAGTAGTATTTGTTAAAAATATTGACGAACACTCTGAACGCATACAAGCTCTACTGCCTGAAGTTTGCAATTGGCTTGAATCTGTTGAAGCACCAACGCATCTCAAAGATAAGTGGCTGTGGTCTAGTCATGCAAGATTAGGAAATTCAACACCTCTGAGAGAAGGTTTATCACGAAATTGGGTATTAGATAAGTTAGCTGAAGGTATCAATCAAAAAGACTTAATACGTCTGCTAACCGAAGCAGAAACTATTGCATTTCAAGAAAATGAATTCGCAGAAGCATACAAACACCGTTCATTAAAAACTCGTTTATTGAATGGACCTGAATTTCAAATCGATGACACACAAAATCTCGAAATTCTTTCGCTTATAAACTCGTCGACTTCTCAACTTAACGATGTTTTAGCAGGGCAAAATGAATTTTCGCCCTTAAAGCTTTCAAAAATAGCAACAGTTCTTTGGAAAACTGGAAATATCGAACAAGCATGTTTACTGGCAACTAAAGCTCTTTCTAGATTCAAAGCCAAAAACAAAATATTGAATGCAGATAACCAAGTAGAAACCAATCAACTTATTACCGCTTTAACGCTAACCGATAAATTTGATCACCAAATTGTTTTTAGTAAGGGAAATTTTTCAAGCTGGAGTGATGAATTTAAAACCAGCTTTAGAAAAGCATGCATTAAAAATAATGATATTTCTCTATTACTTAAAGCAAGATCTGCTCTAAGCCCAACTGACTCTCAATGTGCAGCATTTGAGCTTTCAGCAATTAGAGCAAGTATTCTTGAAGAAGCAAATATTCGCTCAAGAGCCGAATATAAGAACTTTACCAACCAAAAACTCTCAACCTTTTTCGACTGCATAGAAGAAGGCTCTTATAAAAATATTCAAACATTTGAACCACCTTCATCAGCTCCACGAATCTCAATAAGTGAACGAATAAGTTATTCCGATTGGTTTTTCTCTTCACTTAGTCTTAGATTGACTGCAAGTGGGAGCTTTTCTTGGCTACCGGCCTGTATTACAAAAGAAAGAGTCGATATATCAGGTCATTTAGGGCTAATAGACCAACTAACTGATTTGGTTGCACAAGAATTAAAATCTCACAATCTCGTAAGCTTTGATTTCGTTTGTTCAATACTCCCTCCTCTTCCAATACTTGATGAAAACAACTGGGAGTCACAACGGGCTGATAAGCTGTGTAAGAAAGCATGGATTGACATTGCAGCAGACATTCACCTACTTACCCAAAAACAAATTATCGATTGTGATAGTTTAGAAGAAGTTATTAATAGCAATCTATACCCAATAGATTTATTAAGAGAATGGTATTTTAATGACGGTCATAAGCGTCTCTCAGACAATGCTGTCGAACTACTAATCACTACAGATCTCTCCATCCAAGAAGATACAATAGAACCTACAAGCCATTTCTCCAACCGATGCCTTCAATTAGCTGAACTGGCATATAAACATGAAAATACAGCCCTTTTTCAAAAATGCTTAAGGAGATCTTGGGACTTTACTATTGGCTACGATGACCACAAAGATTCAACTATTTTTACCGTACTTAACGGAATAGAATACCTTTCTGCACGACAGCCCCAAACTGCAATCAAATTCTTAGAGAGAATTTCTCCTATAGTTTTTAATATTTCGGAATTCACGGATGGTGATGAAACTCGTTATGCAAAAAACCGCGTATCATCTCTACTAAGCCCGTTAATACCTCAAACTGCAGCATCTAAATATGACCAAGAGCTTATAGATGGCGAATGGTATTACGCTGATGAAACATTAGAAGCGTTAATAGAGAATGCTGATTTATCTTTGCCGATTACTATACAAATATTATTAACAGGGCTTAAAGAGCACATCTATAAACCACTAATTGAAAAAGCTGAACTTGGGGATAGCAATGCTAAAACGCTAAAAGCCCAAGTTGAAAACTTGCTCGGCAAAAAAATCGAAACTATAAAAGATGACCGTTACTCAGGCTCAAATAAATACTCTGAAAAAATAGAGATAAACCCTTTAGACTTCCCTCCTAATAAATTTTTGCAATTGATTGAGGAACTAAAAGGTAAATACGAAACTAAAGAATTTTGGATAAATTGGTATCAGCACTGGATAAGGCATGAACAGGAATCCGAACTACTCGAAAATATATTGCCCAATATTTCAATATTAACCAATAGGTTGGGGAATTCAAGATATCTTCTGGATCTTCTTTTCGAAAGCCAAAAAAAACTTAATGGAAAAACAAAGGCTTTCGATTTAATTGTCAAAGCTCATACTGCTGCAAGTGCATGGTCTGGCTGGTCAGAAAACACTACAAAATCTTTACAAAGGCTAAAAACCGTTTCTAAGCTTTACAAGACAAGAATAAATGACTTTATCAAAAAAACGACCTCGGAAGTTGATCCATGGAAGAGCCACATAGACACATTAATCATACCTAATGATAAACTCGTATTCTTACTATCAGAAGCAGGTCGGGATGGTGAAGCAACAGAATTAACTTTAGCCATGATCAAATGCTTAGAAGAAGACACTCAAAACCTAAACCTTAGTAAACCTAATTGGGATTGGTGCCAAGAAGATAGCATTGAACATACCTTATCGAAGATTCTAGTAACTAGGCTCAAAAGCCCAGTTCCATCAATAAAGCTATGGACTTTGGAACAACTTTCAGACCAGCTAGCTAAAGAGAATTCTGTGATTGAGGATTTACTTCTAGCAGATTTATCTTCTAGAAAACTAGAATCAGAATGTATCGAAGTATTATGTGTATTTCTAGCTGCAAAAGATAAAGGCTATACACCGTCACAAGATTTAGGTCGATATATCAACACCAGGTCTGCGCTGTCAGATATGATTTTAAAAGATATAAAATCGACTACAACTCACTTTGGGAATTATAGTACGAATTTCACCCCAGCAATATCTCTCACAACCGACAACAATCAATTCGACTATTACCAAGGTACTCATGTGCCTCTTTTATACAATTCTTGGCTAGAGAGATTACAGCACAGCACAGGTATTGAACTTACTGATTACTTTAAATCCGAATGGAATAACACTTTCGAATATGAAAAGAAGTCTAGCTCTACTATTGATTATTTTCTTGGAAGTGATCGAAATAGTGCTTCAGGTCAGTTTTATACAAAGCAGAGTCATCGAGGGCGTTCCGCATATTTAAGAACTATTGAAGTAGCCAAGCAGTTCTTCAGAATGCCTGAAACATATGCTCAAGACATGGCTACAATTGCTTTACCAATTGAACCAGCCTATTTAGGTCTCACCACTGATAAACCAAATTGGATATCCCATACTTCTAAACTTGAATCATCTACACACGAGAAGGTTGAAGCATTTGCCACTCAAGTTCTCACTCAGTTTAATTTAAACAACCCCACTTTAGATTTACTCTCGGTTTCTTTTCCAATCCGAATAGACGACAACAACTGGATTGATTTGACAATCTTAAATACCGAGAATGACGAAGTCAGCTCTGAAACCGTAGAAATCAATCAAATGCAAATATTGAGAATTGGAAATCTTCTCAATAGAGAATTGCATTACCAAAACTCATTATCAAGTTCTAAATTAGAAGCTTTAGCAGACACATCTTATCCAATCAACAGATTTGGACACTGGCATTCAGATCTTGAATCAAGGGGATTCTATATCCCTAAAACCAATATAAAAGATGCTCAAATCACAGGTAAAGCGAATGGTAATAAATTTAGCTATTACATCGAAGATGAAGAGATTGGTTTTTCCTCATATTGGAACACTGAATGGAATCCAGTGCACCCTAATGGAGTTAAATCTCTTTGCGGAACTTTCACGGCTGTCGAAAAATCTAAATATGCATATTGGCGAAATTTAATGGAAGACAATTCAGAAAAAATATACCTATGTTCTGCAAAAATAATGACAAGAGAGCAACCTTATGAAGATTTCATTCAGGAAAAGTTCAGCTTCAACCTGAAAATTTAAATTAAACGATATTAATAAGAGCAATATATGCCAGAAACATTACTGACAAAATTACAAAGATACATAAAACAAAACAATGTGATTCCAACGATTTATGGAGACTTCACGATTAGTAAGCAACTTGGTCAAGGAGGAACATCCTTTGTTCGCAAGGCAACTCTCCAAGACAAAGATTTTGCCATTAAGTTTCTCTTAGAAAATATTGCAAATGCAGAACCCACACCTTACAAACGCTTCAGACAAGCACATCTAAACTTGTTGGAGCTATCCGATTCTGGTCGAGTACTTCCTCAGTATCATATGGAAATCATTACTCTTGATGAAGATACCGTGCTACCTTTTATACTGATGCCCGTCGCTCAAGACACTCTAAAAAGTCACATAAACCAACTTGAAACTAGAGATTTTGAAACTTTTAAAAATATTTTTGACGACCTTTTAGACTGCCTTGAAACAATTCATGCCGAAAATATTATTCACCGTGATTTAAAACCTGAAAACATCTTCATTTACAAAGGCCGGTTAGTTTTAGGGGACTTTGATATCGCAAAATTTGATGATCCTGATGCGATTAGACTACACGACACTGAAAAAGGTGACAGACTTGCCAACTATCTGTTTAGCGCTCCGGAGCAATCTCAAAAGCAATTTGAAGAAATAACTCCTTCAGCAGACCTATACGCATTTGGTCAAATCTTACACTGGTACTTGACGGGACGTACCCTTAAAGGCCTTTCACACCTTAACCACGAAGAATACGACCCTCAATACAAACCCTACCTACCTATTTTACGTAAACTTTTAGCAGACTCTCCAGAACACCGGTTTTCTTCGGTTTTAGAAGTACGTGAAGCTTTAGCGAAAATCTCCAAACAACTAACAACAGATCCTGACTGGGAATCAATCCATGCTGTTTGCAATTTTGAAGATGACATAGTGAGAAAATATGGTTCTCAATATGGAGGTGGTGAGTTTGTAAGAGAAATTCCTACACAAATGATAAACGGGATTATGCAGGATCTTGCCTCTGATCCAGTCCTCTATCAACTCTGGTGGCAAATGGGTCACAGTGATTTACACATTGATCAAATCGAACATATCCAAGATAACAAATGGCTAATTGACTATACCGAATTAAATATTAGTCGTTTATGGCTCTATCGAGGCGTCTATGGAGCAGGAACGAGCTTTATAGCAATTGAGTTTTCAAACGATGAACCTACCGGACTATATACCGATTCCCCTGATTATGAATACGAAGAATATGCAATCAATGGAGACAGCACACTCATCACACGTTCGGAATATGACAACGGATATTTTGAACGCGATGGGCAAATTTCAAAGACAACAGAACCTCAGCTTAGAACTCGCTATTTGAAAGGAAACATAATGTTTATTGCTCCTCATTCAGGTCCATTATTCGAAAACGAGAGTGCGTTCAATGCTCTTTTTGAAAATTACGATTCTTCAAATATGAATGAATATTGTTTCACTCAACTTGGAACTCTTAATAAAACAATGATTATGAAAAAATATGACTAATTTTTATTCTTTAATATTACACTTTATCTCTATGTGAGTTACTTGAGAAATATCACGTTGATTAATTTCCAGGTAAATACTTGTATAAAGAATTCAGGTTACCTATTGCTAGCAGCTGATTTTTTTGTGGTTTATCACTAAAGTCAGTGACCAAATAAGAATTAAGCGTGTAAAGCAGTAAAGCCTCTTTGCAGAATACACTTAATATTCCATCTTTCATGTTGAAGTCCAGAGCAATGATTTTTCTTTTTTCAGTGCTTAATGAAGGGTTGGGAATTAAGAGTATCCCTACTTCATTATTCCAAGCAGAGTCTAAATTAACATCTGAGTGATCGTTTTTTTGCTCTGTCAGACTGACATCGTTTAAGTCTATCCTTGATAAATTGAAGTCTTTAAACAACCCTGAAGCTTCTTCCCATCCTCTTAGGTGCCAACGATAGCCTGAATTTATTAGGGAATGAGGATAAACCAATCGAACGGTATTAGTTGAACTGTTTAAAGAGTGGTACCTGAATTTGATACCAAATTGATACTTGATTGCTTTATGAATAATTCGATATAGCACTGCGGGTATGGATGGTTTGTTTGGCAGAATGCTATAGGTTTTAGCGTCCGTATCACCTACTACATTTAGATACTCCTGAAAATCGTTGCTAGGCAGCACTTTTTCAATATTTTTGCCTGGGACATATCTTCTAAGAGAATTGTCATAAACGATAGCATTTGGGTATGACTTCCTGACTTCAGCAAAGTAATTCGATGCTTGTTTTTCATTCACCCCAAAAACAGTAATAATGTCTTTTCTGGAAACTTCGTATTCCCAATAAGACTTTAAAAGTATGTATTTAACGTAACCTTTCATGACTCATGTACTATGTTGATTGAGTGTATTCTATATAAACATTAACTTACTTGCAATAAATTACAACCTTGTAATAAAATACAACCATGTAATTTATTACCACTACTGGCATCATTATGAAGTTTAACCTTTTTGAATTTTATCCAGATGACATCTTTAAGCCTCTAGCTAGCAAGAACAGGGGATTCTACTGGCAGCTCATATCTGAGCTGTACGAGGGATTCTATTCTGATGAAGCAGATTCTATTGATTCAATGGTCGATTCAGCCGAAATTCGTCAAGCTATAGAAAACAGAGTATTGGATAACGGAGTAGAACTCTCGGAAGAAGATTCAAGCGACAACCCTATTACCATTGATGGCGCAAAGAGTGAATCATCCAGAATTTTTAAATACCTAAAAGAATGTGGGTGGCTTAAGACGGATAAAAACGGGGTCAAGGTTGGCGTATATATGTCACCACGGATTGGCAATCTTGTAGAAATGTTGTCTCAATCAAGATTCGAAATGTCTGATCAATTAGGTAGCCATGTTTATACGCTCAGAGCGATTCTTCTTGCCTTGATAGAAAATAAAAATAACAGTGCCGAAGATATTCAGACCGCTCTAAAAGGCGCTGTACTTCAGGCCCGTAGCGTAAGCAGATTAATGAATACACTTAGTGCTGAAATGCTAGAGCTGTATGAAAAAATAGGTCAAGTGGCCGAGTTAAGCCTGAAAGCAAGCCTGTTCTTTAATGAGTTTGTTGAAACCCCATCTTTTCAGGCACTCAATTCAATCAATGGTAACAACCACCCATATCGCTATAAGGCTGAAATTCTTAGGATGATAGATGAATTGGAATACACGAACCACCGGGACAAAATCATAGAAAAGTACCACGAAAGTAGCGTCTCAGATAAACATATTGAGCAATATTTTTCCTCTTTGCAAACAATCCGAAGAATCTTCAGTAGTGTAGAAAACTTGAAAAATCGAGTAGACCGCAACCACGGAAAGCTTGTCAAACGAGTCAATGACTCTATCCGTTATCAGCGGCGATATGGAAATGGTATTAGCACTTTTGAAAATGCTCTCAAAGAGTTAAAAGGCTTCGAACATGACTTTGAAATTTCTGGACGAATACATCCACTGGAAACAGCCTATTTTCAAGACAACCTTAACCTTCCCAAAAGAAAAAAACCACCTATCCAGTTAACGGAAGGGATTAGAAAGCCTTTATCAAAAAGAGAAAAAATTCGCTCTCAACTCAAGCGAGAGTTCAGAAGATTGTATCGGATGAATGATGAAAAAATCCTAGCGTATCTGGAGAACTTATTTACACGTCAGAATAGCAGTCTGATTTACTCCGAAAACATCATTGTCGATGACTACTATGAGTACATTTGCTTCTCTTATTTAAGAAGGCTTTGCCGCCCTTCCAAGAAAAGAGCGTCACGATATAAAAACACTCTAGGTCTGTATCAATTTGAAATTTTATCTGACGAACTGACTGAGCACGATGTTTGTCATTGCCGCCCGTTCAAGATAGAAAGGATTTAATAAAATGTTCCGAGAAGTCAATGCGCTTTTAGAAAGCAAAGGTATTGAATTTAATGAAGTAACGGATGCAAATTCACACCTCTTAAAATATCAATTTGCTTATAGAACAGGCAATTTAACTGATCGAAAGGTCTTTAACTTAATCGCCTCAAATTCAGACTTGTTTGAAAAAATATTTTCTTTGTTCGGATTTCAACTAATCGTAAATAACGAATACAGCTATGTTGGATACTTACCAGATAGAAAGAGGTACTTTCAGATACCTCGCGAACAAACCAACATACTGCTAGTTTTGCGAATTATTTACCACCGAGAGCGTATTTCAGGCAACTCAGAGAATGGGGTCGTATTAATCACCGGTAGTCAATTAACAGAGGTTTATAAAGACTTAACCGGTAAAGATGAACTGGAAACAAACTATTCAACTTTTGAATCAATGCTAAAACCTTTGTCGGATAAAAGAATTATCAGCCTAGCCAAAGAAAGGGAGATTGAAACCAACCTTCCTAATATCCACATCATGCCTTCAATACAGGATGTGGCCAATGAAGAATTTGCCCAAGGTGTAATTGATCAAATTACCATGGTAAAAAACGAAGAGGTAGATACCGATGAAGCTTAGAAACATAACTTTGGTGAACTGGTCCCTCTATGAACCAATTGATATTCCTATTGTCGGTAGTGTCGCATTTGTCGGTGAAAATGGTGCGGGAAAAAGTAGCTTACTCGATGCTATTCAAATTGTCCTTTTTGGCGGAAATCAAAGAAAAATCAGCCTCAACTCCCAAACATCAGTGGGTAATAAAAATGAAGACCGCTCAATCAAGGCGTATTGCCAAGGAGTCCATCGTCCAGTTCCTAATGATACAGAGGACTATCGAAAATTCCGAAAAAGAGACGATTCCTATAGCTATATTGCACTGAGTTTCGAACACCCTGAACGTGGGTTTACAAATGTTATAGTTGGCATTGAAGCAAGGGCTTCTGAGAAGAGTGTGTCTTTCCCTATGCTGTGCATTATGAAGTCCCCAAGACCCATTAGCAAATACGATTTTATGGAATACACACAAGGGGAATACTATCGAACATTCGAGCCAAAGATGGTAATTGAACGACTTGAAATATACAAAAACAATGCGGATGAAATTGTTAGCCTTGAATCTACCAAGAAGTCTGGTGAATTTGTTGAAATGGTTGCAAGGGCTTTGAGTCCATCAAGCCTTGGTCATAAGATTGAACCAAAAAGATTAGAAACGGTATTGAAGAAATCAGTCGAACTTAAATCACTCGGTAATGTGTCAGATTTTGTAAGAAATTTTATTTTAAACCCTAGTGACTTGGATACTGCTCAAATACAGTCGCAAAAGAAGCACTATGCCCAACTCGAATCTGAGATCGAAAGCATTATTCAGCAAATCGATAACCTAGAGCGTAAAGCAGCAGATGCAAACAAAGTGATAAGACTCTGTTCAAAAGCAGTTTCTTATAATTGGATTTCTCTTGAAAAGCTTAATGACGAATTGACAGTACAAGAAAGCTCTCTTGAAAATGAAATCAGTAAAAAAACAGCAGAAAGAAAAAGTAAGTCAGGTGAACTAGATCACGCAAAATCGGAATCCAGCAGGCTTGGTGCTAATATTCAGCAATTGGTTCTAGATATTGGCAAAGATGATGCAGAGCAAAAAGTCAAAGACCTTAAACAACACAATAAGTCTCTTGAAAAAGAAAAGCAAACATTCGAGCAAGCTGAAAAGGATTTGGTCAAGATTCTAAGAAGGGTTAAATCTTTTGATTACGACATTCTAGATTTAGCCAAGGCAAAAGCATCTGTCGTTGGAATACAGGCCGCTTTATCTGATTTAGATAAGCGAGTAAATGCTGACCCTCATATAGAGGCACTTCTCGATTATGTTCGTGAAATTAAAGCTCGATTGGAAGAGATAAAAGTTGACTCTTATCCTAAAAAAATAGAACACCAAAATTTATTCAAACATTACCAAGAGTTAATTACAACAGCCTCTCCTCTAAGCCCTGTTAAACCAAAAACCAAAGGTTTAATTCACCTTCTTGAAAAAGAAGGAATTGAGGCTACCCCAGTTTGCCATTTAGCACAAATAACCAACCCTGAATGGCAACCAGCGATTGAAGCATTAATTGGCGGTGATAGCGAAGCTCTAATTGTTTCCTTAGAAGACGAAGAGAATGCCTTCAAGGTGTATCGTCAAGCACTAAGAGCAAACTTAGTCAGTAGTGGCGTAAAAATCGTCAAATCATCCAGAACAGCTTCTTTAAAGCTTGGTGAACTGAATGGTACTGCTGCGGAGTTTGTGGAATCTGATAATGTTTTGGCACTCAAGTTCTTACAGTACAGGTTGCAGCGTTACAAAAGAGTAGAAAGTGAATCTCAGTTAAGAGCAGAACGGTTTGCCCTTACTCAAGACGGAATGCTGTCAAACGATTTGTTTGTAACGGGCTTAGAATTACGAACAGAGCGAAAGTTTACCCAAGATTCTGAAGCCAATATGGTCGAGTGGAAAAGGCTAGCTGAACTAGCTAATGAACAATTCAAACGCCATAAGGATATCCTAGAAAGTGCTACAAATATTGAGACAACAATAACCCTATTGGAGAATGCCGCAGATAGTGAAATGCCACTTTATTTTTCGGAGTTGCAGTCAGAAGGTCAATCGATTCAAGATAAAATTGATGCTAACACCATCCTTATAGATGGCATAGATCTAAATTATGTTAACGGACTTAAATCACAAAGAGATTTGCTAAAGCAGCAGAAAAAACCTTTTGATGATCAAAAAGAACAATTACCTGAGGAGATAGGTCTTCTTAAAGGTTTGATTGAAACCAAGGGTGATGAACTTGAAAAACTTCAATTAGAGCTTGAAAAACTTTCCGAAAGACAAATTGAAATCGCTGAATATTTTTTCTTTGATGCCGAATTGAATGATGAAATTCAAGAGCGACTTGAAGAGAATACCTACGAAGAAGTATCTACAGAGGCCCAAAAGCTACACACTAAATCAGCAGAAGAATTTGTCAGATTTCAAGGAAGTTTCAATGCGCTGTTGACACAAGCAGAGCAGGATGGAGATTATTATCCAGTTTTTTGGGGATTTGAGCTCAATGATAAACAACAATTAGTGGATTTGAGGGCATTAATTATTCAACAAAAAGAGTCTTTCGAGACTGATAATTTAGCCGGTTACCAAAACTCCGCAAATAAAGTAAATGATGAAATCAAATTAATATTTAGAAGAGATATTGTTGCCAATCTCCAAGGAAAATTCCAAGAGATGAAAGAACAAATCTCGATGATCAACAAAATGCTTAAAGACAAGGTGTTGCACGACCATCGTTACGAGTTGAAGTATAAAGCCGACTCCGCATATAAAAACTTAGTTAGCTATATTCGACAATCTTCAAAAGAGGAGCTGGAAAACTCAGATGGCTTGTTTGGACAAGTCATACCGGATGATGTCATGGAAACAATTGAAGATACCATAGAAACCGGCGATGGTAGTGATTATCGTACCTACTTCAATTATGAATTCGTTTTAACGAACCTTTCTTCTGGCGAACAAGATAATTTAAGCGATAAGCTTAGTTCTGGTTCTGGAGGGGAGAAGCAATCTCCATTGTATATTGCCTTATCCGCAGCCCTTTCCTCTGCTTGGCGCTGTGACAGTCGTTCAGATGGTGCGGCACTAGCTCTGTTTGATGAGGCTTTTAAAGACCTTGATTTCAACAACCTTCACTCGGCAATCGGATTTATGAATGATGTTGGCTTACAGACCATTTATGCAGCTCCAGATGAAAAGGAAGTAAGCTTTAGAGATGCAGGGATTAACACTATTGTCTACCTAACAAAAGATGATGAGGTAATCGATGTTGATGTGGATTCCGGAAAAGGTAAATCAAAAGAGTTGATTGATCAAAACCCACTTGTTAACAAGGAATTGATGAATCATTTAGTAAATGCTGAACTTGAGAAATTAAATGAGACAGCCTAGCGAATTATTTCAAGTTGCACTTCAGGCATTGATTGATAAGAAGGAAAAAGGTGTTAGAGCAAGTTTGTCTTCAGGTGAAAAAATACTCACGGAGTACAGCACTTCTAACAATTCTTCTTTGGAATTAAGTTTTGAAAAAATTATTGCTGAACATGAAAAGTCAGGACTAATTAATGTTGTCAGGTTTAAAGGTTCCGCCGGTATAAAGTCAATTTCCCTGAAAGACTACGATAAAGCAATAAAACTGTTGAATCACACTCCTATTGCCTTGCAAATTCAAAGATCATTAAGCATATTTGAATCTGCTTTTAATGAGGATTCTAAATCATATATTTCAAGCCTAAAGGCACAGGCTAAAAATAAATGGGATAAAAAAAGAAGCTTTCTCGGGTGTTACGTTAATGACACAGACAAACTAATAGAAATCGTTAAGACGGCCCTCGTAATCCTAAGCAGAAAAGATAGCCCCAAAAACTTAGATTACAGACATTTCTCGGCTACCTACTTAAGCCACTCTAAACGTCTTTATGACATAAAAGGGAAGGTTTCTGACGCAATTAAAGCGCTTGGCGTAGAGGGAGTAGAAAACCTATCTTCTGAAGAGCTTATGACGAGTTATGGTATTGTTCAACTCAATCATCCGGTTTACCTAATAGGTGAGATTTCTTTGAAATCTCAAAACAAAGAACTGAATGCAAGTTTTAATGGAGGTGTTGGAGTTTGGCCTTCTTTTGTTGAAAAGGTAAATAAATCAACAGAAATTAACACGATTACAACGATTGAAAACCAAGCGACCTTTGAAAAATACATTCAAACAAAGGCGAACGATGAAGTTGTTCTATTTACCTCAGGCATTCCAAGCCCGAGCTTCAAACGCTTATACAAAATGATTATTGAATCCTGCCAACCAAAGATAGTTCAACATTGGGGTGATATTGATGTAGGCGGTTTTGCTATCTTAAATATGCTTGACTCCTGCATAGAACAGCCTGTTAGAGCGTTCAATATGAATCCCAGTCAATACATAAATAGCTACGGCAATTTCTCTGCGAATGAACTAAAAAACCTAGAAGGAATGAAGCTCTCCAAGGATAATGAACATACATTAAATTTAGCGATTGAATGTAAGAAGAAGTTTGAACAAGAGTCTTTTATATGGGATTAATATTATTTCTCTCGACCGTAAGTGCAAACCTATTCAAGACTTACAGTGAACTAAATCATAGCGGCTACCACTACAGTGAATATGCCACCTGAACAATTCGCAATCGACTGGCGTTGTCACACCATTGATAGACTTAAAATGTAAAGTAACAGGTCTCAAAATAATTTCTCTAGCAACAGTAGAGAACGATTCTCATTTAGGTGATTGGCAATTAGGGTTGACACGACTACAAATTAGTACTTTCTCATTTGGAGTTTATCTGGCAAACCAACATCGACATTGACCCTGTAAATTAAACTGTGTAAACGCTCATATATTAAAATCCTCTAAAAAGGAAAAATACTATGAGCAACTTAGATCAAGATAAACTCAAAGCGATGG
>JGI997J19993_1000267_pt1 | contig 17308 bp, 15 predicted proteins | sample Etolagbewater25m_FD_19993 | JGI IMG/M metagenome (IMG submission 19993)
GCACGTGTCCATGGTATTGATATTCCTTATGCGGCCAACACGCCTTACTGCAATACCATTGCAGAAGAAGAGCAAGCACACTATCCGGGTAACCAAACACTTGAACAAAAAATGCGCGCCATTCTTCGTTGGAATGCGATGGCGATTGTGTCGGGTGCCAACAAAGAAACCAGCGTCGGGGGACACATTGCCTCTTACGCATCCAGTTGTACTTTATATGAAGTTGGAATGAACCACTTCTTTAAAGGGCCTAAGCACGAAAAAGGCGCAGACATGATTTTCTTCCAGGGGCACACCGCGCCTGGTATGTACGCTCGTTCCTTTATGGAAGGGCGTTTAGAAGAAGAACAACTTAGAAACTACCGTCAAGAAGTGGGCGGTAATGGTTTATCTTCTTACCCTCACCCATGGTTAATGAGTGATTATTGGCAGTTCCCAACGGTATCGATGGGTCTGGGTCCATTGATGGCGATTTACCAAGCACGATTCATGAAATATATGGAAGCACGTGGTTTGGCTAAGACCGATGGCCGTAAGGTTTGGGCGTTCTTAGGTGATGGTGAGATGGATGAACCAGAATCACGTGGTGCGTTACAGCTCGCAAAACGTGAAAAACTTGATAACTTAGTGTTTGTTATTAACTGTAACCTACAACGTTTAGATGGGCCGGTTCGTGGTAACGACAGCATCATTCAAGAATTAGAAGGCGTGTTCCGTGGAGCAGGTTGGGCGGTAACCAAAGTGATTTGGGGTTCTGAGTGGGATCGCCTACTTAAGAAAGACACTTCTGGTAAGTTAATTGAGCGTATGGGTGAAGTGGTCGATGGTGAGTACCAAGCGTACAAAGCCAAAGACGGTGCCTTCGTGCGTGAACACTTCTTCGGTAAATACCCAGAAACGGCGGCGTTGGTTGCTGACATGACCGATGACCAAATCTTCAAACTAACGCGTGGTGGACACTCTCCACGTAAAGTGTATAACGCTTATAAGCGTGCTGAAGAGACCAAAAACCAACCAACCGTTATTCTTGCGAAAACCGTTAAAGGTTACGGCATGGGGCCATACGGTGAATCTGCGAACACGGCTCACCAACAGAAAAAACTCGATTTCGAAGGTTATAAATACTTCCGTGATCGTTTCTCTATTCCATTCTCAAACGAAGACCTAGAGAAAAAAGTTCCATTTTATGTACCTGATGAAGATTCAGATGTGATGCAGTATATGCGTGAACGTCGTGAAGCATTAGGTGGTGCTCTACCTTCTCGTCAAGACAATGCCGAGCCATTACCAGTTCCAGATTTAGCGACATTCAAAATGCTAACGGATGGTACGGGTGAGCGTGAAATGTCGACCACGATGGCATTCGTTCGTATCGTCTCTATCTTGTTACGTGACAAGACGATTGGTCCTCGTGTAGTGCCAATTATTCCGGATGAAGCGCGTACCTTTGGTATGGAAGGGTTGTTCCGTCAAGTCGGTATTTACGATCCAGCAGGCCAGTTGTATGAGCCAATGGATAACGACCAATTGATGTGGTACAAAGAGTCATCACAAGGGCAAGTATTTGAAGAGGGGATCAACGAAGCCGGTGCAATGGCTAACTGGATTGCCGCTTCAACGGCTTACGCAAACTATGGCGTGAGCATGATTCCGTTCTACATCTACTACTCCATGTTTGGTTTCCAACGAATTGGTGACTTGGCTTGGGCAGCGGGCGACTCTCGTGCCCGTGGTTTCTTAATTGGTGGAACCGCAGGGCGCACAACGCTAGAGGGTGAAGGTCTGCAACACCAAGATGGTCATAACTTAATTCAGTACGATCATATTCCTAACTGTATCAGTTACGATCCAACGTTTGCATTCGAGATGGCCGTTATTATTCGTGACGGTATCAAACGTATGTTTAACGAAAAAGAGGACGTTTTCTACTACATCACAGCGATGAACGAAAACTACTCTCACCCTGCTATGCCAGAGGGGTCTGAAGACCATATTCTTAAAGGTCTTTATAAGTTTAAAAACTCAGACGCTAAACACAAAAATCGTGTTCAGTTGATGGGATCAGGAACAATTTTCCGTGAAGTGATTAAAGCGGCTGAAATGCTTGAAGCTGATTGGAATGTTGCCGCTGATATCTGGGGTGTACCAAGTTTCAACTTGCTACGTCGCGACGGAATTGAAGCCACGCGTTGGAACACAATGAATCCAACTGCAACGCCAAAAGTGCCTTTTGCAACCGAAATGTTGCAAGGTTCGGAAGGGCCTTTCGTGGTTGCAACCGATTACATTCGTGATTACCCAGAGCGTATTCGTCAATACGTACCAGGCGAATATTATGTATTAGGGACCGATGGTTTTGGTCGCTCTGATACCCGTGAACAGCTACGTAAGTTCTTTGAAGTCAGCAGCGAATACGTTGTGGTCGAAGCACTGAAAGCCCTTGCGGATTCAGGCGCGATTAAAGCGGAAGTGGTTGCTCAAGCGATTGAAAAATATGGCATTGACAGCAACAAAACTTACCCAGTACACGCCTAATTAAAGTTGTTAACCGCTCCAAGTTGGAGCGGTTTGTTTTACGACTTAAACAGGCGAATTAAACTTATTACAGAATTTTTAGGAAGACGATATTATGGCTATCCAGCAAATTAATATTCCTGATATTGGTGATTTCGACTCAGTAGAAATCATTGAAATCTTAGTAGCTGTCGGTGACGTTGTTGCCGTTGACGACTCTTTATTAACACTCGAATCTGACAAAGCAACCATGGAAATTCCGGCACCTTTCGCCGGAACCATCACCAAAATTAATGTAGAAGTGGGTGGCAATGTTGCTGAAGGGCATCATGTTTTTGATATCGAAGTGTCTGGCGACGCAGCGGCACCAGCAGAAGAAAAACCTACCCCAGCACCGGTCGCGGCAGCAGCAGAGCCACTTAAAGAAGCACCGGCTCCAAAACCGGCACCTGCTCAGCACGCATCGGTTGAAAACTCCCCGATTGTCGCCGCTGCGGCCAACAAGCCAGTGAATGCACAAGACATGGGTGCAAAATCCCACGCATCACCATCCGTTCGTGCCTTTGCCCGTAAGTTAGGGGTTGAGCTTAATAACGTGACCGGAACTGGGCCTAAAGGCCGTATTCAACAAACTGACGTTGAAGCGGCTATCAAAGCGGTCATGTCGGGTGCAACTGCTGCACCGGGTCAAGCTGCGATGAGCGGAACCGGTATTCCACCGATTCCAGAAGTCGATTTCAGCAAGTTTGGTGAAACCACAACGGAAGAGCTAGGCAGAATTAAGAAAATCTCTGGTAAATTCCTTCACGCCAGCTGGTTGAACGTACCGCACGTCACTCAGTTTGACGAGTCCGACATTACTGAAATGGATCAGTTCCGTAAAGATCAAAAAGCCGCCGCTGAGAAGCAGGGCATTAAATTAACCCCGCTTGTTTTTGTAATGAAAGCCGTGGTTAAAGCGCTACAAGACTTCCCAAGCTTCAACGCTTCGTTGTCTGCGGATGGTCAATCGATTATCAAAAAACACTATTACAACATTGGTATTGCCGTCGATACACCAAACGGTCTAATGGTCCCTGTGGTGAAAGACGTCGATAAGAAAGGCATTTATGAATTGTCTCGTGACCTAATGGAAATCTCGGCGAAAGCTCGTGATGGCAAGTTAGGGCCAGCGGATATGGCGGGTGGCACCTTCACTATTTCGAGCTTAGGTGGCATTGGTGGTACGCAGTTCACGCCAATCGTAAACGCACCAGAAGTGGCGATTATGGGTCTGTCTAAAGCCAAAATGCAGCCAGTGTGGAACGGGTCAGAATTCATTCCTCGCCTAATCATGCCGTTCAGCGTTTCTTACGATCACCGCGCGATTGATGGTGCAGAGGGCGTTCGCTTTACCACCACGGTTGGCAACTACCTAACTGACCTTCGTCAGCTAATTCTTTAACAGGAGCTTAAGATGAGTAAGATTATTGACATCGTTGTTCCTGATATTGGTGATTTCGCCGAAGTTGACATTATTGAAGTGTTAATTTCAGCGGGTGACGAAGTGTGCCAAGATGACTCGCTAGTCACGCTTGAATCCGATAAAGCCACTATGGAAATTCCAGCGCCATTTGCCGGTAAAATTGTCTCTTTCTCTGCGGCTGTGGGCGATAAGGTAAAAGAAGGCTCGATTCTTGGCACCATGGAAATTGCTGCACAAGACACGGTTGCTGCCAACGTCGAAGAGAGCATTAAACCGGCTCCTGCAGTCGAAGAACCAAAAACCGAAACGCCTGCTCCACAAGCGGTATCAGCCAGTGATTTACCGCCAGCGGATATTCAGTGTGAAGTCTTGGTACTGGGTTCAGGCCCTGGTGGTTACACCGCGGCATTCCGTGCGGCCGACTTAGGTAAAAAAGTCGCCATGGTAGAGCGTTACAGCAATATCGGTGGGGTTTGCCTAAATGTTGGTTGTATTCCGTCTAAAGCCTTATTACACATGTCTGTGGTGTTAAACGAAACCAAAGAGATGGGCGCACACGGTATTACCTTTGCCGAGCCACAAATTGATATTGATAAAATTCGTGCATTCAAAGACGGTGTTATCAATAAGTTAACAGGTGGCCTGTCAGGTTTAGCCAAAGCACGTAAAGTTGAAGTAGTGACCGGTTATGGTAAGTTTACTTCGGGTAATACGGTTGCAGTGGAAGCTGATGATGGCACAATCAAAACCATCGCGTTTGAAAAAGCGATTATCGCCGCCGGTTCTCGAGTCGTGAAATTGCCTTTCATTCCGCATGACGACCCACGTGTTATGGATTCAACAGGGGCCTTAGCGCTAGAAGAAATTCCAAAACGTCTATTAGTTATCGGTGGTGGCATTATCGGTCTAGAAATGGCACAGGTGTATGACTCGTTAGGCTCAAAAATCACCGTCGTTGAACTGGGCGATACCATTATCCCGGGTGCCGACAAAGACATCTCTAAACCACTGCTTAAACGCATTAAGAAAAAGTACGAGAACGTTTTCTTAAAATCAAAAGTGACCAATGTTGAAGCCAAAGAAGAAGGCTTGTTAGTCACGTTTGAAGGTAAAGACTGCCCAGAAACCGATCTATTTGACCGCGTGCTAGTCGCCGTCGGTCGTGCAGCAAACGGTAAGCTGATTGATGCTGAAAAAGCCGGTGTTGCCGTGAACGATTGGGGCTTTATTGAAGTCAATGAACGCCAAGAAACCAACGTTGATAATATCTACGCCATCGGTGACATCGTTGGTCAGCCAATGTTAGCCCACAAAGCGGTACACGAAGGTAAAGTCGCTGCAGAAGTCATTAACGGTATGCCAAGTGCCTTTACCCCAATGTCAATTCCATCGGTTGCCTATACTGATCCAGAAGTCGCTTGGGCAGGTAAAACCGAAGAAGAGCTTAAAGCCGAAGGCATCGAGTACGAAAAAGGAGCCTTTCCTTGGGCAGCTTCAGGTCGTAGCTTAAGTATTGGTCGTGACGAAGGGCTAACCAAAGCCATGTTCTGTGCCAAAACACACCGTTTACTAGGGTGTGGAATGGTCGGGCCAAATGCCGGTGAATTGATTGCCGAAGCTATGCTCGCGATAGAGATGGGTGCAGATATGCAAGATATCGGATTGACGATTCATCCGCATCCTACGCTAAGTGAAACGCTTTGTTTTGCGGCAGAGATGGCGGAGGGGACAATCACCGATCTAATGCCACCTAAAAAGAAGAAAAAATAGCATTAAATAATTTTAATTGCTTACTATAATGAAACCTGCGCCTAAAAACGCAGGTTTTTTTATTAAAGACAACAAAGAATTTTTAATTTAATTATATAAGGCGTGTGTTTCCAAATGTCTGAGAAAGAAATTGTAAAAAAATTTACAAAAGCACAAGATAGCTTGGTAGTTCAACAATCAGATTTTTCACTAGAAACCATTGCTCATATGGTTAAAAGTGAATCGATTGACATATCACCACATTATCAGAGAAGAGACAGATGGAAGGATTCTAAGCAATCAGCTCTAATTGAATCTTTCTTGTTAAATGTCCCAGTCCCACCTGTTTATCTATCTGAAGATGACTATGGTAAATATAGTGTTATTGACGGTAAGCAACGTATTACCGCTATATATGAATTTTTAACAGGTAAGCTTAAGTTAAAAGACCTTAAAGAGTTCCCAGATTTAAATGGTTCCACTTTTATAGATATACCCAGTCAATTAAGGAATGTATTAACAGTGAGACCATTTATTAGGGTAATTACTCTGCTAAAACAGTCCGATCCTGAATTGAAGTATGAAGTCTTTTTAAGGCTAAATACTGGTGGTGAAAAGTTAGGAAGACAGGAAATAAGAAACGTAGCTTATAGTGGCTCTTTGAATGATTTGCTTTTAGAGTTATCTGAAAATGAAATACTAAAACAAAAATTAAAAATTACTTCCAAAAAGTCAAATTCGTATAGAAAAATGGATGATGTAGAGCATGTTTTAAGATTTTTTACAATTAATAAAAATTGGAAAAATATGGGAACTGTTCTTGGTGATGAAATGGATAGGTTTATGATTCTTCAACGAGATGTTGATATTAATAACTTAAGAGAAACGTTTACTAAATCAATTGATAGGTGTGTAAACCTCTGGGGGAATTATGCTTTCTTCAAGCCAGTAAATGACAATGACTGGAGAACACAGCTCATCTCTCCGTTATTTGATGCCCAAATGGTCAGCGTTGCTATGCTTACTGAAAATCAATTTCAGCATATAAGTTCTAAATCTATTCAAATTTTGGATGAAACACGCAAGCTATTTGAAGATCACCCTGATTTTGTTAAATCAGTGTCACAATCTACTAATAATCCAGCCTCTGTAAGAAAAAGAATTTCAACAATGCATAATATGCTTCTAAAATTTTTAGGGTAATCAAGTGTCCGTTGCTAGAAATGACTTTATTAGTAGAATTCGAACATTAAAAAAGTCTATTACTCAAACTGATGCAACTCAGACTAAAGCACCCACTGAACAAGAACATAATGAAATCGCAAGAATGCTTCGTAATGGTTTAGCTGTAGTTGGTTTTGCTTCTTTAGAAGATTTTATAAAAAGTCGCTGCGCAGAAGTGCTTGATGAAATAGGCCAGGCAAATTTACCTTTTTCTAATTTACCTTTAAAGCTTCAAAGTTGGACTACATATGAAGCTATAAAGGCTATCAATTATCAGCTTGGGCTAAGGGATGCTTTAGATAAAGCAACTTATGCACAAAGTCACGCTGAGAAAATAGCATCAACAACAAATGCACCTTATTCATTGACACCTTTAGCTTTTGGTTTCGGGCAAGCAAATCTTAACGATGAGTTAATAAAAAAAATATTGAAAGTTTTTAATATTGAAAACCCATGGGCTCAAATTGATCAGATTTCCTCGTCTCTTGGATTAACGGCCTCTCCTCTAATGCAATCATTTAAAAATGGTATGGCAAGGCGTCATAAGGCCGCCCATGTTGCATCGGAGGATACCCCTCAAAATGATATTGACCAATTTGTAACAGAAGCTATAGCGGTAGCAATAGGTTTTGATTTTTTGATTTCAAAGGCACTTAAAATGCTAAAAAATCACGATTCTTCATTTCTTGATGGGAGTTGTAAGATAAGTTTTGCCGATGTTGATTACCGTTTTATAAAGTTTTTAGATAACAAATGGAAAGAATACAAACTTAATTCAAGCCATGCTTATAGGGTCTCTGAAGATTTAGATAATTTAATTCTAGATGCAAAAAGTCGTTGTATGACTCAATCACAATATTTTGTTTTATATGATAATGTTGGATTAATTAAAGACTGGGATTGCTTTTGAGTAATCCGAATAATTGGGATCAGATACTGTCTTAAAAATCAACTTAATTAACCATTTTTTCGTTTTTATAGTCATGACTACATTCTTGGATAATTCCGCCCAATCTTTCAATTTAGTTAGTATTTCAGTTAGATTTGATAGTCTAACTGATATTTTTTACCCAATTATTATTTAAGTTTAAAAGAAGTTTATATGAGTTCTGAAGAACAAATTAAAGAAAAAAAAAGCATCATCCAGTATTTAGTACATAAAAATGAAATTTTAGCCCATAAATTAGTATTAGAAGGTGAAGGTCAGGTCGAAAAAAATAAGCCTATAAATATAAACTTTAAAGAACTTAGCATTAAATATTTATTAGCAATAATTATTTTATTTACAATGCTTACTTTCTTTGAACCGGCCATTAAATTTTCTATTAACTTTTTTTCGGAATTAATAGATTTTGAGAAAATTCCTGAGTATTTCAAACCAATTAACAATACTTTATTTCTCAATATTCTCTTAATTTATAGCGTTTTGTTAATCGCTCTAACAAAGAGTATTTTTAATTTGGTTAAAGTTCTGAATATTAGACTTAGTGGGAAATTATCTTTATCTTATATATTTATACTTGCATTAATTCCAATTTTTAGCATATTTATTTTTTTATCATATTTGTTAAACACCAGTAGCCTGTATAGTAATTATCCTAATATGAGCCCAGTAATTGTCATAGTTATTGTTATCGTTGTTATTTGGTTATTAAACAAAACCAATCTTTTTTATTGGTTTGTAGGTCTCGTTGGAAAATTAGCCAATAGTTACTATCATACTAATTACTTCTTTTCTTTATTAACAATATTGCTTTTTTGTTTCTTTTTCTTTTCGTTTCTGAATTCAGCACTTTTTTCGACATTTTTAAGTTTGGATTACATAAAAATTGTAATGTCTGAACAATTATCAATTGAAAGAATTAGTTTTGTAGGGCTTTCATCTTTTGGACTAACTTTAGTTTTAGCAAATAAACTTATAGAGACATATTTTGATTTTGGTGTAGATGATTATCAAAAGCAATTAAAAAGGCTAGCTCAATACAAAGAAGAAAAAGTTTTCAATGATGAACTAATTAAGGAGATCGAAAGCGAAATAAATAATTTCACAATGTCTTATTCTTATTCGAACGCCCGTCAGGAAAATTAACTCTGAGTAAAATAATTAGAAAAGAGAACGAATAACTAGGGTCATAATCAATTATTGCATTAGCTAAACACTTAGAATCAACGGGATCAGACTCGATTGATTTGATTCCCTTATGTTAGCAGGCCTGCTAACTTTTAAAAGTCGTGTTTTACCAATTAGGTCTAAGCGTCTTAAGACCCGCTTGTTTCCAAGCTTGCATGCCACCTTTTAGGTTGGTGACGTTGCGGTAGCCCATCTGTTTAAGGGTGTTGGCGGCAGTGACACCACGAATCCCTTTGCCGCAATACACAACAATATTTGCGTTGCGATTTAATAACTGGGGTCAGAGTAAAATTAAATTTTCAACCTGTTGAAATTTTTAGTAAATTAGAAATAACTTTACTCTGACCCCAAACAAAGTGGGTTGAAAGGTGGTGTTATGGCTCGTTTAGCGCGTGTTGCCCCTGTGGGTGTGCCGGTTCATGTTTATCAGCGTGGAAACAATCATCAAGCGGTGTTTGCCGATGAATCTGATTTTGTGGCTTATTTGGGTTGGTTAAAAGAGTACTCCAAAAAGTATGGGGTGGATATCCATGCTTGGTGTTTGATGACTAATCACATTCATCTGTTATGCACGCCGCGATTAGAGGGTGGCATTAGTCAAATGCTGCAATCGGTTAATCGACATTATGTGCGTTATTTTAATTATCAATACCAACGCACTGGAACATTGTGGGAAGGGCGTTATAAGTCCTGTCTAGTTCAAGAGAACGCTTATCTGTTGGACTTATATCGTTATATCGAAATGAATCCTGTCACAGCCGATATGGTGCAAGAACCTTCCGAATATCCTTGGTCGAGTTATCAAATTAATGCATTAGGTAAGTCTTCTGAGGTGTGTACACCTCATCCTCTCTATTTCGCTTTGGGCAAAGAAGCCATTCAACGGCAACAAGCTTACCGAGATTTGTTCAATGGTCATGTGCTAGATACCAAACGGATTGAAGACATTGAGTTGGCAACCAGTAAAGGCTTAGCGTTGGGCAATGATCGGTTTAAGGTGCAAATTGAATTGTTAACGGGAAGACGAGTGGTTTCTAAAAAAGCCGGCCGGCCTGCTGGTTGGCGAAAAACGAAGTTAGATAAGGCTGCTAAACCTGATAATGAAGCAGCCGATTAGTTTTTACGATAATAACTGGGGTCAGAGTCAATTATTGCATTAGCTAAACCCTTAGACTCAATGGGGTTTGACTCGATTGATTTGATTCTCTGAAATTAGCAGGCCTGCTAACTTTTAAAATTTTTGTTTTACCAATTAGGCATAAGCGTATTAAGACCCGCTTGTTTCCAAGCTTGCATGCCGCCTTTTAGGTTGGTGACGTTTTGGTAGCCCATTTTTTTGAGGGCGTTGGTGGCAGTGACACCACGAATACCTTTGCCGCAATACACAACAATATTTGCGTTGCGATTTGGGATTTTTGAATAGGCTTGATCTTCGACAAAACTCAACGGAATATGCACATCGTTGTGACTTAACACACCGCTGATTGAGCGTTCGTTGTCTTCACGTACATCTAACAGCACTAGGTTATTGCCTGCGTTGAGTTTATGGTTCAAATCCATGGCGGTGATGTCTTCAGCTTTATGTGATGCCTGTTCTTTCAGTTTCATTAAGATGTGTTTGTGTGAAGACTGGACGACATTAATCGCTTCATCAAGCGGCAAAATCTGACGATCACGGTCTCGCATCTCTTTCCAGGTATCTAACACTTCAGTGACGTCCATGGTATAGACTTCAACCTGTATTCTGCTTCCCCATTTGTTCTGCTGATAAATGCCGAACAGGGTCGGTGAGGTGTGACCAATTACGCCGGCTTCTTCAAAGGCTTCTTTGGCAGCCGATTCATGCGCTGTCATTTGTAATTCAATTTGCCCTTTCGGGAAAATCCAGTTGCCTTTGTGTTTTGGTTTCGTGGTCACTAAGACGACGTTGATGCCATTGCGATCTCTAATAATAGGAATAACGGCGGAACGGTCATTGAGCCAGTCGGGTTTATTTGCCATGAGTGTGTGTTTGTTTATTAAATAATCTTGGAATTATACCGAATGAAGATTGCTTTGGGTTGGTTTAAAGTGAATGGGTTTGGCGACTTTAAAAAGTGTGCATTCTTACACTTTGCCTCTTCGGATGTGACGTTGGCCAATACTTTCGGGTGGTTTTCTGTTCTAATATTTTGTTCTGCAAATTAGTCATAACTATAACGAGATAAGATGAAAGAATTAACGAAACTCGCAACTGCGATCATTCCCAACAATGGCGGCGAGTTGGTGCTGTTACAACGTGAAGATGAATTTACCATCAAGCTGTCTGGCGCACGTGGCGTATTGATGAATAGCCGAGTCTATAACTCTGAGCAAGAACTGGCAAAGCTGGGCTGTGCGCATATTAAAAACAAAGCGGGTGCAGAGGTGTTAGTGGGCGGGTTAGGGATGGGGTATACCTTAGCCACGGCGCTGGATTTTGTGACAGAAACCTCAAAAGTCACGGTGGCCGAACTGATACCAGAGGTGGTCGAGTGGAACCGTGGTCCGTTAGGTGAGTGTGCCGGTAACCCCTTACAAGATACACGCAGTCAGGTACGCTTAGGGGATATAGCCGAGTTAATCAAACAACAAAAGCCCGATTTTGATGCCATTTTACTGGATGTGGATAATGGCCCAGAAGGCATTACTAACAGTGAAAATAACTGGCTTTACTCTGCTGCGGGATTAAATGCGCTGCTAAATAGTTTGCGTCCAAAAGGCATGTTGGCCGTGTGGTCTGCTGCACCCGATTCGTTGTTTATTACGCAACTTAAAAAAGCGGGGTTTAAGAACGTGAAAGACAAAATGGTTAGAGCCAGACCGGGTAAGGGGAGTCGTCACATTATTTTTCTTGCTCAAAAGCCTTAGTTGGCCTTATTAAAAGCGTTAGATCATGAACCCAGAAAACTTAAAAAAACTTGTTGAAATCGAGATGCCTTTTGGTAAATACCAAGGCCGCATCTTGGCCGATTTACCTGGAAACTACCTCAATTGGTTTGCTCGAGAGGGCTTTCCGCCCGGTCACTTGGGTCAGTTATTGGCGTTGATGCATGAGTTAGACCATAATGGATTAAGAACGCTGCTTGACCCGTTGCGAAAATAACGAGTCTGTAAAAATGAATAAACTACAAAAGAGTGCTCAAGGTATAGGTATTTTTTGCCCACAGATAAAATATTATGATTATCTTATATAAAGAAATATTATAAGATTTCGTCCGAATTAAAAAGGATGAAAAAAATGTCTGGTAAAAATACAAACAAAATCAAAGCGGCTTCATGGGTTAAATACAGTTTCATTCTTGCGGTGCTTATGTTGGCACCTATTACATTGATTAGTCAAATTGTATTGCCGGTCGCGACTATTTAAGTAACGTCAAAACCACGATTGAAAAAGGCCGAGTTATCTTTTGAGGTAACTCGGCTTTTTTATTGTAATCTTGAGCTTTAATTCGATTGAAACGATATGAAATCAAAAATCACGGGATTTACACTCTTAGTTCAAACAAGCGTCGATGTTATTAAGCATAATAAATCCGCTTAAAATTAACCCTCTGCATTTACAAATCGCCGCCCAACTCTACACAGAGAATTACGCTGAGTAACACGCCTCTTATACATGTTAGACTACTTAATATTTATGGTTGAATCTTGAATCCTGTTTACCTCGTTTCATGAGCGTTCTTTAAACGAAAATCAATACTGAAAAGCAACCATATAGACACTCAAATAACATCACTGAGTTCTAAGTTTTTTTGATGTAGTCGTTTTTATTGAAACGTTAACCAACGACATTTTTTAATTTTGGAGAAGTAATTTTCATGTCTGATGCAAATAAAATGAGCCTAACGACGAAGGTTCTGATTGGTATGGCGCTGGGGATCGCCGTTGGGTTAATCATTAACCTGACCGGCTTAAATGCCAAGGGTGGCTTTGTAAACACCTACGTGGTTGAAGGACTGTTTTATGTTGTTGGGAAATTGTTTGTTAATGCCTTAAAAATGCTGGTTGTCCCCTTGGTGTTTTTCTCATTGTTGGGTGGGGTGTGTGGCATTGGTAGCCTCAAATCATTAGGCCGTGTTGGCGGTAAATCGTTTGCGCTGTATATGCTTACCACTGCGTTTGCGATTACGGTTGCCCTTACCATTGCGGCCTTTTTTGGTATTGGGCAAGGTATGAATTTGGTAAGCGATGTGAGTTTTGCGGGTGCCGCGGCGCCGCCATTGTCTGAAGTGTTTATTAATATCATTCCAACCAACCCGATTGATACCATGGCACAGGGTCAGATGTTGCCCTTAATCTTTTTCACGATTTTGCTGGGTATCTCGATTGTGATGGTGGGTTCCAAGGCAAAAAATATCGTTAATGGTATTGAGGTGTCTAATGAAATCATGATGAAAATGGTGACCATCGTGATGGCGGTTGCGCCTTATGCGGTGTTTGCGTTAATTGCAAAATCCATGTCTGAATTGGGCCTTGATTTACTGGCAGAATTAGCCGGCTATGTCATGGTGCTGATTGGCGCGTTGATGTTTCATCTGTTTATTACTCAAATGATTGTTTTAAAAGTCTTTTCGGGTTTGAGCCCGAGAATTTTTATACAAAAAATTAGAGAAGCGCAAATCTTTGCGTTTAGTACCGCAAGCTCAAATGCCACCATTCCGGTGACCTTGCGGGTGGTTACCCAAAAAATGGGCGTCAACAACTCAGTTGCTTCGTTTACGGTGCCCTTTGGTGCCACCATTAACATGGACGGTACCGCGATTATGCAGGGGGTGGCGACAGTGTTTATCGCCAACATCTACGGTGTCGATCTGGGGATTACCGGCTATATCACCGTCATTTTAATGTCTGTGTTGGCCTCAATTGGTACCGCCGGTGTGCCTGGAGTTGGTCTAATTATGTTATCGATGGTGTTTGTTCAAGTTGGAATTCCTATTGAAGGCATTGGTCTAATATTAGGGGTGGATCGTTTAATGGATATGGTGCGAACAGCGGTCAATGTTTCGGGTGATGCCGTTGTTTCAACAGTGGTTGCTAAAAGTGAAAAGCAATTGGATGTTAATGTTTATTCTGACCCAGAAGCAGGTCGCATTGAAGAGCGCGATTTAGAGGTGGATTTAGAGGCGGAAAAGGCCTTGGCCATGTCCTATGAAGAGACGAAGAATCGTGGCTCTTAAATAATGGCAAGTAAGAGCTAGGCAGAATCTCTTTAATTTCGAATTGTTACCGAATGAACAGGTTTACTTATTGTGACACGGTAACGATATGAAAATAAACGTTGTTGGCGGTGTTTTCGGTTACTAACAAGGCGACTGGTGAATGTTTCTAATTAGACAGCGCATTCAGACAATCTTGATAAACATTCCACTCTTAAAGTAAGCAGGCCTGCTTACTTTTAAAACTTTTGTAAAAACAAGTTGTTATTGGTCTTATAATGTATTTTATGAGTATAAAAAATGATTAGCCTGAGCGTTTTTAACCTTTGCTTTGACTTAATTACTTTAATTGAATAAGGGGAAGATTGATGCTAATTACATTTAAAACCAAAGCACATGCAGGCGTCACCATGTTTGGTGATGTGGCTAAAAGCATGTTAAAAAAAATGGGTCACTCTGGAACCATACCGGGTGCTATTTTGGCGGAGGATGTTCCCGCATACCTTAGCCGGTTAACCAAAACTATTAACGCTGATGCAGTTGATAACTCGCAGACAAATAAAAGTGCTTGGGATGACCAAAGCGTTAGTCAGCAAAGTCGAGCTATGCCTTTAATTGAGTTATTAAAAGCCGCTGCAGAACAAGAGTGCGATGTGATGTGGGAAGCCGCGGGTTTGACAGAACCTGGTATTTCAATTTAGTATATTTAATTGAGTGCAGTAGTCGCTTTTCGCCGTTCACCCAGTTCAATAAGTCAAAATAAATAATGCATTGATGTTGCTTTTATGGGAACGTTAATGAATAGTAAACAGTTTAAATTTGGAGTTTAAGGTCATGAAAACGTTTATTTTTATAATCTTACCGGTTTTTTTGTTGCTGGCAGGGTGTGGTTCTGAGAATGCCTTAACAAAAGAAGACATGCTCATCCAAAGTAGTTCGGATAGTGCGGTATCGGAAATCTTATTTAATTCAGGATTGGATTCTCAAGCTTCTTATAATGTCAGAAAGAGTGGGCATGTTGAAATTGAATTTACCAAAGAGGTCTCAATGATTGATTACACAATGGTGGTTGAAAAGTTGCGCAATCACTCGGGTATTAAAAGTGTTTATGCGGTGCAATCGGGCAGTGAAGTGTGTCCCTTAAAATAATAAGTAATAAGGTCCTTACCGAGCCATGTTTTAAATCTTGGCATGCCTGAAATAGTACAGATGAGTTTATAAAAAACCCCGCTTAACAGACTGTTAAGCGGGGTTTTTATTAAACTTGAATACATTTAACGTATTTGAGTTTTATTTAGGCGCAACCGTTGATAGTCCGGCTTCTTTCCAAGCTTTAACACCACCTTGAAGGTTTTTAACGTTGGTGTAACCCATTTCAGTTAGCGTGTTTGCAGCAAACGCACTGCGAATGCCTTTACCACAAAAAACCACGATTTCGGCATCACGGTCTTTGATTTTAGAGTAAGTTTGAATTTCTAAGTAACCACGCGGAACGTGAATGTCGCCTTCGCTGATTGATCCCATAATAGGACGCTCACTTTTTTGACGAATGTCTAAGATAACAACCTCTTTACCAGCTTTTAGCTCTTTATCTAATTCGGCAGGGCTAATTTGTGGTGCTTTTTGCATTTCTGCTTTAATTAACGCTTTGGCTTCTGCAGTTGGAGCAGCATGGGCGACATTTGCAAAAGCGGCCGATGTGACTGTGGCAAGAATAACGGGTAGTAATAGCTTTTTCATGAGCAGTTCCTTTCAATTTTTAAAAAGTTATACAGTAAATCGATTTACATTATACATATCGTATAGAAAAAAGTAATGGATGTATAAGAAAATTAGGCATTTGTTTTTTTAGTCACCCTCCAAATAAAAGAGAGGCGGAGTGGTTGGTTGAATACAATCACCAAATTGGCGACTTTTAACGATTAAATCAACAGGCCTGCTTGTTTTATAATCAACCATAACTCAATTAATGACCGCAAGACACAAGGCGTGATAATTGAAAACTTCAAAAACAGATGGGCTCTCATTACCGGTTCAACGCGTGGTATTGGTCAACAAGTCGCAATTGCACTGGCTGAACGTGGCTGCAATGTTATTGTGCATGGCCGAACCTTTTAGCGCATACCAATCTACTCTTGAACGCAGGCAGGCTTTCCCGTTAAAACCTTAGCGGTGGATAAATATACGCTAGACTTGGCAGCGCAATTTAAAGATGCCAATGTGTTACTGAATGGTTTCGATTCTGGTTGGCTAAAAACCGATTTGGGTGGTGAGTACGCCAATTACGAAGTGAAAACGGTGATGCCGGGTGCCTTGATTCTGACCTTATTAGTGGACTTTGCGCCCAGTGGTATTCTCTACCAAGCACAAGACTATAAGCTTGATAAAGAGGGGGTTTAAAAGCACTTTACATCTTTTTATTTTGTTTAAAAGTAAACTCTAAGACAATGATTTAAGAGGGTTAAATCCAGTTTAGAAGGCCGTCTTGTTAATCGCCTTTACACTCACCTCTTTTAAACGAGCATTCCACCATGCCGCAACAAAGGCGATTAGGCTGAGCAGTAAAATGACAAAATGAATCGAGATAATATCTGCCAGTAGGCCAATTAAACCGCCTGCGAGCATCGCAACGCCTATTACGGTATTGCTTAACGCAACATAGGTGGCTCGTGTTTGTTCATTAGCCAAATCCACTAAATAAATTTTTCGACCCAGTTGCACCCCGCCATGAAACACGGTGACCGCAAAGAAAAAGAAGGCGTGGGTCAGCGGATTGTGTAACACGTTGCTGTCGGTTTCAATAAGGGTAAACAGCGCCACGCCTAATACGCCAACCCCAATAGAGGCGATGGCCATTACCAATTTACTGGAATAGTCGCCCAACTTACCCCACAGCGGTGCGCTTACCATGCTGGCAATGCCGCTACTGATGATTAACATTCCTAAACCGGTCAAATCGCCAGCACTGTACGCTTGGGCGATTAAGATATAAAAGGGCGGCACTAACGCACTGCTTAATAACAAGATTCGGCCGATAACGTAATGTCG
>JGI997J19993_1000269_pt1 | contig 17242 bp, 17 predicted proteins | sample Etolagbewater25m_FD_19993 | JGI IMG/M metagenome (IMG submission 19993)
CCGTATCTTTATTAGAATCTGCACAAAGTTTAAATGCTTCTATTGTTTTTAAGTTTTTATCTTTATTATCGAAAAAAGGTGTTTTGGCTTTTGTAACAAAATGTTTAACCATTCGACCTTTATCTTTTGTTTTTAATCTTTCAATTTTTTCTTCATCACTTTCTCTACACCCAAGACCAGATGCATGGTCATATGTAGGAGATAAAAAAACTTCTTTAGATGGCGAAATTATCCAACTCCAGTTTTCATGATGCCTATCTTGATTAGATATCAAACAATCAAGCATTATATACCCTATAAATACATCAATTGGCTTAGACAGCTTATCATTCTGATAATCAATAGGTAATTTTAAAAATTCTGCTTTCATGATCGCAAGTACAAGCTTTAATTTATATTCTCGTATTTTATAACTTTTGTTATCTTCATTCTTTTCTATTGGATAACTAATGTTTTTATCTAATAGTTTATATGTTTTAGCTAAAAGTTCATTTCCATGTATAAGTCTATGGTCTTTTGGAACAAAACTAGGTGTAATTGTACCTTCTTTTTTATCCCATATTGCAAATTCATATTTTGCATGAGGAATATTTAATAGATTACATAGTTCTGCAACTACAACTTCAACCCAGTTTTCTCCTGTATTTGCTCTTCCAATTTTAAACAACTTTCTTAAATTATCATTGTCGTCAAGAAACCAAAATTTACGCTTTGTTCCTAATGGTTCAATTGATTCATATTTATGTAAAGGTACTTCAATGATATTTAACTTTTCCATGTGGGATTTTATCTAAAAGTCATTTAAACCATTATTTCAATAAAAAGATAATTATATATTGATGATAACTATTTATTGAACATACATTATATATAAAACACCCTGAAAATCAACAAATAACATACATTAAAAATGTCGTATATCAAAGAAACGACAAATGCCTTAAACAAGGTATTTTTACATATTTTACTTTAAAAAACATTGCATTTTGCCATATTTTTTAAATAAATTTTAAGTTTATGATATAGTTTTTTTGTATGTTTATTACCGATATTTAGATGATAATAGTACATAATGTATGTATATTATGACAATATCGTGATAAAACTGCATTTTGTTAAATTTATTGGGAGGTGTATTATGGGTAAAAAGTTATTGGAAATTATGGCTGATAAAATAAGATTTAAACACTATAGTATAAGTACTGAGAAGACTTATGTGCATTGGGCAAAAAGATATATACTTTATCATAATAAAAGACACCCTAAGGATATGGGAAAAGTTGAGATCGAACAATTTCTCACCCATCTTGCTACAAAATTAAATGTTAGTCCTACCACTCAGAACCAAGCGTTCAATGCAATATTATTTTTATATGAACAAGTCTTAAATATCTCTTTAAAAGATCAGAATATTCAAGCATTAAGAGCACAAGAGAGGAAACATATACCAGTAGTGCTGACAATAGATGAAGTAAAAAGCATTATATTAAATATGACGGGTATCTATCAACTAATGGTAAAGTTAATGTACGGATGTGGTCTAAGAATGTCAGAAGTGCAAAATATAAGAATAAAAGATATCGATTTTGGATTCGATAAACTTTATATTTGGGATAGCAAGTCACTTAAAGATAGAACCTTACCACTTCCTTTGAAAATAAAGGAAGAACTTAAAGTTCAAGTACAAAAAGTAAAAGAGCTACACCAAAGAGATTTAAACAATGGTTTTGGAAGTGTATTTATACCTTATGCACTTGAACGAAAATTTCCTAAAGCAAAATTTGAAACCAAATGGCAGTATATTTTCCCAATGGATAAAATATCAACAGACCCTAGAAGCGGTGAACAAAGACGGCATCATATTTTAGATGTAACATTAAGCAGAAATATAAAAAAAGCAGTTTCTTTGTCAAATATCGATAAAAGAGTGACGGCACATATATTTAGACACTCTTATGCTACACATCTATTACAAGCAGGTACAGATATACGATCTATACAGGAGCTTTTAGGTCATAAATCTATAGAAACGACTATGATCTATACTCATGTAATAAAAGAGTTAAACAAAGATATTATTGTCTCTCCTCTGGATTTTTAAAGATGAATTTAAAGCCCAAGTTTAGTTTCATCTTTTATGAATAATAATTATCTTTAGAGATACCCTAAATAATAATACAGTAGTANACTAGAAAATCTACTACTCNTTGATCCAGTTTTCTATCTTCTCTTGATATCTCCAAAATATCTTATTTGCACTTTTCTCATCTAAAGCTTGGATATAGATGTTTAAATAGTCACTATAATCATCTGGTACCATCAAAAGCCACTCATCTTCACTTAGCCATATTTTTATACCATCAGTAGAGTTAGTATCTTTATCTTTTGAGTCTTCTATAAATTTTCTCATCATCTTACCTTTGAACTCTTTTGGACAAGGTACATTTTCCCCTTTGAAAGTGAATTTTGGGAGTGATTTGATTATTTTTGATAGTTTTAGATCTGATTTATTTAAAAGCTCTAGTATCTTATAGCTTGTAAAAATAGCATCCCTATTTAGTCCAAAATCACTAAATGCAAAGTGTCCATCAGTAGAAGCGATCAGATCAAACTCTTTTAGCTCAGTAGCTTTTAGGTTTTCAACTTTTCCATAAGTGATGGTGATATTTTCATACTCTATAAAGTCTGGTCCCCAAGCTGGAAGGAGTACTTTTAGTGGTTTTGGTGTTGTTTTATTCAACATATAAAGTACAACTAAAAGTGTTATATAGTCATATACTAGTTTACCATTATCATCTATTAGTTGAAGTTTTTGCCCATTTGGATAGATTAAAAATCCACAATCCAAATTCATAGCTTTTACTATATTTTCCATATTGTGTTGAGCTTTTGGCATATTTGAGGATATCTTTGATAAACTTTTATCATCTTGATACCCATTTAGTATTATATTTTCTACCCCAAGTTCATTTATAATCTTAGGGTAGATATCTGAAGTTGAACCAAACATAATATCTGTTGCCACTTTTAATTCACTGTTTTTAAATACACTAAGATCGATATTATTTAAAACTGCCTCTATATATCTTTTTTTGATACCTGATTCCTCATATATCTCACCTATTTCATTAAAGTTAACACGTCTAAACTCCTCTTTGAAAAATATACGCTCAATAGACTTTGCAAGTTTTGAATCTATAGCTAACCCCTCACTAGTATATAGTATAATCTCAGTACTTGTATGATCTGTAACAGATTGTCTAAAGTGGATACCAGCTGAGATATCTTCATTGTTTGCTAAGCAGTGTCTCATCACATTTGATGGGGCATTGAACATATCAACTGCATCTATACCAGTTGCTAGAAGTCCTGAAAGAAAAGCTCTTTTTAACATACGTGAACTTTTATGATAATCTCTTGAGATATACACTTTACTACCAACAGGAAGTATAGAGCCAAACGACTCAGCAAGTTTTGTACTCATCTCAACAGATAGCTCTATATTTGTTCTACCTATCACTTTTCCATTTTGAAATATAGATGATTTGTATTTGTTACCCCAAATAACACTATTTGAAACAACTGAAGATGGATCTATGATCTTATTTGGCCAGATTGTTACATTTTTCTCAAAACTCACTTTTTTATTAACTTCACAATTTTCCGCTATTATCACACCGTGTGTAGCTTTTACTTCATCTTTTATTGTGTTGTCGTTACATATTATTGAGTTATGTAGTTTTGTTTTTGATCCTATGGTTATATTGTCCCATAGAACTGAGTTTATAACTTCTGAGTGTTTTTTAACTTTTACATTGTTTCCAATACAACTATTTGTAAGTGTAACACCCTCTGATATCTTAACACCATCACCTAGTACAACTGTACCATTTACCCTTAGTTTTTGTGGAAGAGTTACATCTTGTGATAGATATACTACACCATTATCTATCTCTTTTCTTTCACCTTTATATGGTAGAGTTATTTTGTTATCAAAAATATCATCATACACCTCTTTATAGCTTTGTGGATTTCCAACATCTCTCCAGTATCCATCTATACTACAACCCCATAGTGGTATATCATCACCCATAAGCTTTGGAAATAGATCTTTTGCAAAATCAAAGTTTTCACCATGTGGGATATACTCTAAAATATCTGGTTCTATCATATAAATACCTGTATTTATAGTATCACTAAAAACCTCACCCCAGCTAGGTTTTTCTAGAAACTTAACTATCCTATCATCTTCATTTGCAATAACAACACCAAATTGAAGTGGATCCTCTACACTTGTAAGGGTGATTGTAAGTTTTGATTTTTTATCTTTATGGAATTTTTCTATCTTTTTAAAATCAAAATCTGTAACCAAATCCCCACTTGCGATTATAAAAGTTTCATCTAAAAACTCTCTAGCAAAAGCAACAGCACCCGCTGTTCCATAGTCATCATCTGGTTGTATATAGGTAAGCTCTACACCTAAACTACTACCATCACCAAAATAACTTTTTATAACTTCAGGTTTAAAGTAGAGTAAAACAGCCATCTGTTTTATCCCTAACTCATCTCGTAGTTTTATGATGATATGTTCCATCATGGGTCTGTTTAGTATTGGAAGCATAGGCTTTGGAAGAGAGTTTGTAAGTGGTTGTATCCTTGTACCAAAACCACCAGCTAGAATAATAGCTTTCATTTGTAATCCTTGATAATTTTTTTTATTGTATCAAGCTTTAGAAACAACTTAGTTACAAATTTTGTTTTGTCTCTTTGAGTATAATCCCGTGTTAAGTTTTAGTTAAGATTAAAGGAGATAGCTTTATCTAAAAACTTCTTTTATCTTTAATTTCAGTTGATTACTTGTTGATTTTTAGCTAAATATCTTCAAATCGCGCGTAATCTCTTTGTTAATCTTATCTAAAACTTAACACGGGATTGTTCTAGATCTCTTTAAAATCTATCTTACCATCTCTTTTGCCATTTGAAGAAGATTTTCTTTTATGGTATATTTTTTACTATTTACATAATCTATCGTTACAAACTCAAACTTAGAATCTTTGTGTACTATAACTAACCCTTGGCTAATACTATCTTCTAAAAGTTTATCAACTGCATAGGTTACAAACTCTACTGCCATAAGTCTATCGTAAACTGTTGGATTTCCACCCCTTTGGATATGCCCTAAGATGGTAGCTCGTGTCTCTATACCAACTTCATCTTCAAGCCAAGATACAAGTTTTGAGGTTGTTTTTGTACCCTCTGCAACTACACACACTATATATTGTCTACCATTTGAGAGCTCTTTTTTAAGTTTTGTTTTTAAACTATCTAGATCATACTCCAACTCTGGGATGATACAAACTTCAGCACCAGATGTGATAGCTGATACTAAAGCTAAATACCCACAATCTCTACCCATAGTCTCTATAACACAACCCCTTTTAAAAGATGAAGATGTGTCTCTTATAGCATCTGTTGCACCTCTTATTATATTTAAAGCTGTATCAACACCAAGACAATAATCAGTTCCAAATATATCATTATCTATTGTAGAGGGGATCCCTACAAATCGTACACCAAAATCTTTATAAAACTGATTTAAAGCTCTAAAAGAGCCATCTCCACCGAGTATAATAAGCTTATCAATACCTAGTTTTTGTAGGTTTTCAAACGCTTGTTTTCTATACTCATATTCAAAAAACCTTTTAGATCTAGAAGATCTAAGTTTAGTTCCACCCTCATGCATGATACCTGCTACATCACTGTATGTGGCTTGTTTTATAGCTCCATCGATTAGACCCTCTAGTCCATCGTAGATAAGATATGGTGTGATATCTTTAGATAAACAATAATCAACAAACTGTTTCACTGCAGGATTCATCCCTGCACAATCTCCACCTGAAGTTAAGATAGCTATAGACATATTTTAACTCTCCTTATAATTTTTTAAATACTATTTTTATGATTATGACAATATTTAATTTCTGTTTGATTACATATTTTATAGTTCAATCCAATATTAAGTTTTTATCTACTTTTATATTTTATTTCCCTTAAGTTCTAGCTATTTATCTTCAAGTCGCGCGTAATTTCTCTACTAATCTTAATAAAAACTTAATATTAGATTGAACTAAATATTGTACTATTTACCTCTTACTTAACTATAATATCCTCAAAGCTATCTACAATCTCTTTTTGAAGTTGATCTTTATTTTTATCTTTTAGATCCAAAAGATGTATATACAAGTTTTGATCTTCAAGCTTTATAGTTATAGTTCCAGGGGTAAGTGTAATAGCATTTGCTACTAGTAATTTATCAAACTCATTTGTGCAGTTTGTATGAAGTTTAACTATAGCTGGGTCTATATCTATTTTTTTAGATAATACCACTTTAGCTACCTCTATATTTGATCTTATCAAACTTTTTATAAACACTAGTGCAAATTTTGCATATCTTATCATCACTTATCCTTTGGCATATACAAAAAGTTGTTGCTATCATCACAGGCCCAGATAGCTTCACTCTCAAGTTTTAAACTATTTGGAGGACATACATCTGTACATAAACTACACCAACAACATCTCCCATAATCTATCCTTGGGATACAAGCTGAGTTGTTTTTACTGTTGAGTAAACTATCATCTACACTTACCATATCAATAGCTTCATTCATACAGATATCTTGACAGTTTGCACAACCTATACATGTTGCTAGTGTATTTGTATGAAATCCTCTATATCGATCTACTAAACTTTGTTTTTGTTCAGGATAGCAAACTGTTTTTGGGTGTTCAAACACCTTTTTTATAGCACTAAATGGTGCAAGTGTACCTTTTATATCTATTTTATCAAACATTTTTTCTCCTTCGGTGGTGCTTTTAGCACATCACCTTTGGTTCCGAATCTATAAATGTGAAACTTTTCACTTTTATATACGATTCTCACCTCTCAATCTCAGGTGGGCAGATACCCAAAGAGTTCATTATCATAGCTACATTTGATAGCTCCTCATCTATAAGAAGTTTCTCTAAAAGTGTAAATCCATGGATAAGTGATGGACCTTTGACCTGCATCCTTCTTATATGCTCACTTCCATCCCCTGCCATATAGTATCCAAACTCCCCACGAGCTGATTCACTTGCTACATATATATCATCTTTTGGGATGGTAAATTTTCTATGTTTTGGGATTTTCTGCATTATATCCCCATCTTGTGGGATATCTTTGATCACTTGTCTTAGTATCTTTATAGATTGTTTTATCTCATCTCTTCGCACCAGTGCTCTTGCATAAACATCGCCAGCTTCTTGAGTAGGTATCTCAAAATCAAGCTTGTCATATACTAAGTATGGATTATCTTTTCTTACATCTCTTTTGATACCACACCCTCTTAAAACTTGCCCCACATAGCCATTTGTTAGGGCATCTTTTTGAGTTACAACCCCAACACCAATAGCTCTACTTTTAAATGTGGTGTTATAAAAAAAGATATCATCATACTTTGGTAGTTTTTTCTCTAGATAATCTAAAAATATTTCAAGCTTTTCTAAAAAACCATCTGGAAGTTCCCTTCTTACTCCACCTGGATAGATATACATATGATATACCCGTCCACCTGTAAGCTCCTCAAAAAGATCAAGTATCAAATCTCTATCATAGATACTCCACTGACCAACAGTGCCTAGTCCTATTGAGCCACTTTGACCTGCCATCCACAACATCTGTGCTTGAAGTCTAGCCATCTCTAATACCATCACCCTTATATATTTTGCCCGCTCGCTTATCTCTATCCCTGCTAAAGACTCAACTGCTCTTGCGAAATTTTCCTCGTTTGGGTCTGGTTCTGGTACACATATTCGANACACTATAGTAAAAGCTTGTATGATAGTACGTCTCTCAATTAGCTTTTCAAATCCTCTATGCAAATACCCCACATGGGTTGTGGCTTTTTTGATGGTTTCCCCTAAAAGATCAAACTCTACAGACATATTTCCAGTGATACCTGGGTGTTGGGGACCGTGGAATATTTTGATAAGTTTTGTTTGTTTAGTTTCCATCACTTAAGTCCTCTTGCTCTTTTTGTTTTTTTGCTTCTGCTTTTCTCCTTTTTGTTTCAGCTTTTACATCTTTGTTGTCATCTCTTCCATCTTTAAAGCTATAGTTTTCATTTACAAAAGCTAGCGTATCAAACTCTCTTCTAAGTGGTGGTATATCACCCCAGTCCTCTAGTGCAAAGTCTCCTAAAGTATCATTTCCAACAAACTCTATCCCGTACATCTCATGCAAATCTCTCTCCATAACTTGTGCTTGGGGATAGATATCTTGTAAGCTTTTAACTTTTTCATCAACTCTATTTATATCATATTGTACAAGTAGATTGATATCTCTTAGAGATGTTGTGAAGTTGTAGTTTAACGAAAATATCTCATCCTCTATCCAATCTGTACAGCTTATCTGTACAAGTGTGATAAATCCATTTGATTTTAGAAAATCTACACAGTTTAATAACTGATTATTTTCAATATTTATCTTATAGAGTCTTGGACTTTTTTCTATAACCTCATATTTTGTTTTTAAGTTTTCTATCATTATATTTTATCCATAGTGGTATCTTTTATTAACATATCTTCTTGAAATGTTGGGGCTATTTTATCTTTAAACAGTTTTGTTTGATTGTTTTTATAAAACTCAAAGTTCTCTTTATATTTTTTATACCCTGCATCTTCATATCCCCCTTTTACTTTCTCTTGAAGTTTTACAAACCCCTCTATAAGTGCTTCTGGTCTTGGCATACAGCCATTTACAAACATATCTACAGGGATATAATCATCNAGTTTTTTTATAGTATTATAGCTATCCCAATACATCCCACCATTTATAGTGCAACTGCCTAANCCTATCACATATTTTGGTTCACTCATCTGCTCATAACTTCTTATAACTCTTTTTAAAGTTTTTGGGCTNCAGTATCCTGATACTATTAANATATCTGCTTGNCTTGGAGTTGCAACCCCTACCACTCCTAGTCTTTCTATATCATAACGACTTGTAAAAGTTGGTGGCATCTCTATAGCACCACATCCAGTTCCATAAGCTAGTACAAACATACTTCTGCTGTTGAACCAATCAACCGCTTTTTGAACTATAGATTGTGTACTTTTTAGTGTCTTATCTTCTTGTTCTAAACTTTTTTGATAGCTTATAAAACCCTCTTCTATAGTTTTCATCTCTAAATCCCTTTTTATATCCATCTTTATACCCATAACAATCCAACCAATCCTATAACTGTAGGAACTCTTACTAAAAACTCAACACTTTTAATTGTAGTAAGTCTAGCATATACATCTCCTACAAACACAGCAACGATAAAAAGTATAAATGTTTTAAAAACTAGATCTATAAGAGTATCAGCCCCACCTAAAAACAGATTTACCATAAGTAGTAGTTTTGCAAAAGAAAATATTGCACTTTGAGATAGTGCTAGAGCTAAAAACTTACCACTAAACTCAGATGCTGGTCCACTATACACCTCTTGAGGAGCTCCCACTACATCAAAAGGGGATTTTCCCATAAAACCTAAAAACGATATAAAAGCAGCTATAAATAAAAGTGGATGGCTAAAAGCATTATACCCATCACTTTGATTTGCCATGATCACCCCTATATCTATAGTTTGGTTTGCTACCATAAGCCCAATAACTGCTATATAAAAAGGTAGCTCCAAACCTATAAGTCTTGTAAGTCCTCTAGTTACTCCCATCACACCAAATGGATTTGAGTTACTTCCAACTCCCAGTGCATTTCCAAGTGGTCCTAAAACCATCAGATAAAGTACCACTATCAAGTTTCCATAAGAACTTAATCCAACCAAACTATCACTACTATTTAAAAAAGGGATAAATAGTACAGTTAACATAGCCCCCGTTGCCATGATAACAGGACCTGCATAAAACATCCATCCAAAAGTTGTGGAGTTGTTTTTTGTAAATAGCTTTATACTATCAAAAAAAGATTGAGCGATACTGGGTCCAAATCTTCCATGAACTCTAGCAGATATATTTCTATAAAGTCCATAGTATAAAAATCCAAAACCGTAAGCTAAAATGATCATCATTAAACTATCAAAAAACATCAAGACCTCCATTTAGTTTGCCCCCATATATAATACAATTGTAAACAATCCAAAAGTTACTAATACAACGGTTTGAGTATCAAAGCTATAAACTTTTTTTATCACACTTGAGCTATCTTTTGTGATGTTTTCAACTTTTTGCCAAAAATATTTTGAGCTATTTTCTAAAATAACTTTAATAAAACTTATCCTTTTTAGCTCTCTTCCCATTCCGTAACCGTAGTGAAGATTACTACTCTCATCTGGAACCTCACCACAGTAGCTTATATCGTATCTATCTTTTGTTTGTATAGTTTTGTTTTTCAAGCTTACAAATATAGCTAAGATGATGATAAACAAAACTGCAAATCCACCCATGATAGCCAATCCATTAAATGAACCAATAGATGTAGAAAGTGTAAAGATATCAGTAAAGATAATAGTATCTAAGTTTAGTGATTCAAGTATAGTATTAAACATAGCTCTAAATATATTAGGGAAAATTCCTAAAACTATCAATATAATTGAAGCTAAAATTTGTGGTATATAAAAACTAACAGGGATCTTTTTGTATGTTTCATCACTTGTTTTTTGCCCAAGATATATCCCATATACAAGTTTATAGCAGTATAAAAATGCTGAAGCTGAGCTAAACATAACAGCTACTAGAAGTAAAGCTTGTTGTTCTTGCAAAAGTGTAGTATATATCAAAAACTTACTACTAAATCCACCAAGTGGTGGCATCCCTGCAAGAGAGATAATACCAATCACTAGTAAAATAAACTGCAATGGATAGATATAAAGTAACCCACCTAACGAGCTAAACTTAGTTTTACCAGTGATATAGATAATAGCAGCGATATTTACAAACAACAACAACTTTGTAAAGGTGTGGATAATAGTATGGTAAAGTGCAGCTTCAAATGCACTACTTGATAAAATAGCTAAAATAGTGATGATATATCCAACTTGTGCAATAGATGAGTAAGCTAACAATCTTTTCATATTATCTTCATCTATTGCTTTAAATGTTGCTATGATAGATGTAATGACCCCCATAAAAGCCACAAAAGTAAAAAGATGGGTCTCAAGATACTCAAAAGTTATAAGTTGTGAAAAAAAGAGTATAAAAGCAAATATACCAGCTTTTGAGATGATCGCACTTAAAATTGTAGAAAAGATATCATTTGACTGCTCATAAGTATCTACTACCCAATGGTGAAACAGAACTATTCCTGACTTTACAAACACTGCAATTAGCACAAGTATAGATATAGCTAAAGTTATATATGGTGGTGTGCTTGCAAAATCTATTTTGTCATATAAAAAACTTCCACTAAAACCATATATAAGTACAATACTAGCAAGAAGAGAAAAAGCACCTGCTATATTGAACACAATATACTTTTGTAAAGTTCGCTTCTGCGCTGTAAGTGCAAGGATAAAGTAGGCACTCCACCCCATAACTTCCCAACCTATAAAAAATGTTATAAGATCTTTCGCATAAAATATAAACCCTAAAGATGAGAGTAGTATGATATGTAAAAGTGGTGATCTATTTTCATTTTTTACAACAAATAAAGATAAAAATACTATTAAACTTAGTCCAAAAAAAAGATTTCCAAGTGGTGTGATAGAGAAGTTAAACATTTGCAACCCCTTTTAAAAAGCTAGATGCAACAAAGTGGCTTATATCTAAAAGCCAATCTGGATATACCCCTAGATAAAAAATAGTAATTGCTATAAAACCTAAGGAGAGTTTTTGTACCAGTGGTATTTTGATATCCTCTTTTGCTTGATTTTCATATCTATATCCTAAAAGTCTGAAAAAATAAACAGCCTCAACAACTGAGATGATCAAGATAATAGCTATGATACTATACTGCTCTATTGAGGCAAACCCTTTTAAAATAGTAAGTTTTGCTATAAATCCACCAAAAGGGGGTATACCTAAAAGTGATAAAAATCCAATGGCAAAAATAGTTGTTAAAAACAAAGAGTTAAACTTTTTAAATATATCTATAGATGTTGAACCAAAGTGATTCTCTAAAATATCTAAAGATAAAAATAGCATAAGCTTTGAAATAGAGTGGATAGCTACTAAAAATATAGCACCCGTTAAAATATCGATATCCCCATAGGAAAATGCTAAAAATAAAATACCAATCTGACCTAAAGTAGAATAGGCAAATATCCTTTTAGTCTCTTGACAGCTTAGTGCAGATATTTCAGCAACGACAAAAGATAGAACACCGATAAAAACTAAAAAGTTAAAATATATTGGTTCTATGTTTAAGATATAAGCTATATTAAAAAATACAAATATATATGACTTTGATAATATTGAGCTAAAAAGAGCCGCAGCTTTAGAGCTAGAGCCACTATATATATCTACAACCCAAAAGTTTAAAGGAGATATTTCAGCTTTTATACCAAACCCTATAAATAGTGATAGTAACACTAAAAACTGAATTTTGAGATCTATAGTGTTGAAGTTTAAAGCTATCGTTTCAAGTCTAAGTGAGCCTATATTTAAGTATATTAGCACAATAGCTAAAAGTAAAAATATAGATGCAACACCACCTATTATCATATATCTAATAGCAGCACTATAAGCTTTTTTGTCTTTGTTTAGAGATGTTAGTATATAAGCACTTATACTTGCTAATTCAAAAAAGATATAGATATTAAAAATATCGCCACTGAGTACAAGACCAATCACACTAGCAAGTAGCATATTTGTAACTATAAATATAGCTTTATTATTTTGATTTGCTAAATTATATAGAGAAAATAGTAATGATACCACTATAAAAAGTGTTGCAAAAAATAGTGAGCCACTAGTTGCTACAAATGATATACTTAAACTTGAATCAAACCCTATATTTTCAACAAGTGGCAATGAGCCATAAAAACTAAATACTGTATATAAAAGGGCAAGGTTTAAAATCACCGAGATATATTTTAGGTAGTTTTTAAATAAAGGTGTCAAAAAAGAGGCTAAAAGTGGTAAAACCACTAGATAAACTAAACTCATGACTTCACCTCTTTTAATTCATCCATCTTATCTATATCTATGTTGTTTGTAAGTTTATAGTAGCTTGTAACAAAAGTTAAACCAAGAGCTAAAATAGCAATAGCAATAACAATAGTTGTTAATATCATAGCTTGAGGAACTGGATCTGCCATAGAGCTTGAAAAAGTTGTGATATTATCACCTGCTATGTTTGCTATCGGAGCTATTTTTGATACCTCAAAGTGATTTCCTATAAAGTATAGAAACAAACTAGCCTCTGCAATACTAAGTGATAAAAATATCTTAAATAGATTTTTCCGTGTAAGCACCCCAACAATAGCTATACCAAATATGATAAACGAACCTATAGTGATAATAGTGTGTAAAAATGAAGTTTCATTAAAAATATCAAACATCTTTAACCTTTATAAAATACTCTGCAAGTGCAGTTATCTCTGAAGCTACTTTTAGTCCAACAAAGATATAGATAAGTGGTATAATACCAGCACTAAAAAAATCACCCATTTTCCCTAAAGGTAAAAAGTTGCCAAAAAATCTATCCATAACCAAAACACCCAATACCCCTGTAAGGATAAAACCAGCTGCACTAAAAGACTCTAAAAGTGATATGATCTTATGATTTATTTTGATATTCTCCCCATATGCTAAAAACTTTAGCAAAAAAGCACTAGCGATGATAACACCACCTTGAAAACCACCACCAGGGGATAGATGTCCATTTAAAACTATATAGATACCAAAAAGTATAATAATTGGAAATAAGATCTTAACCCCTATTTGAAGGAGTTGATTTTCATCTTTAAATATATTTAGTTTAGATTTTGCATCACCAATAGCATAAGAGATACCAAAAACAGATAGAAAAAGTATAGTAACTTCACCCAATGTATCAAGCCCTCTAAAGTATGTAACTACAGAGGTTACTGCATTTGCACTTTGTGTTTGGGTCTCATTTATCGCTAAAAGTTCCATCCCAAGTGAACTTGAGCTGTGATTAAAGTTTAGTAAAATCCCTAGTAAAGTTACTATCATAAAAGATATAAGTAAAGAGGAGATGATAGTGTGAAGTTTTATCTCTTTTTTTAGATTCACGAGATCTCCTTTTGCTTTGTTTGTAAAAGTACAACTAGTAAAACTACACTTGCAAGACCCGCACCTATAACAGCTTCAGTTAAAGCTACATCTGGAGCTGAAAAAAGAAAATATAAAATAGTAGAACCCAAACCAAACCCCATAAAAAGTATCACACTATGTGCTAAATCTTTAGTTGAGATTATTAAAAAGCTTAAAATTATAAGTGCTAAAAATATAGAAAATATTATAAAACCTATCATTTTGAATCCTTCATATCATCTACATTTGATTTGCTATAAAAACCATTTTTGATATAGCTACTTTTTGCTAATATTGAAGATGAAAGTGGATTTGTAAGTAGTACAAACAAAGCTAAAAGAAGAAGCTTAAACCACAAAGTAGGCTCCATAAACCCAACACCTACTAAAACTAAAAGAGTCCCTAAAGTTGAGGCTTTGGTCCCTGCGTGCATTCTTGAAATAGTATCTGGAAGTCTTAAAAGTCCAAGTGAAGCAATGATCAAAAACAGTGAGCCAAAGAGTATAAAACCATATCCTATATATAAAGTTATATCACCCATTGGTATCCTTTATATCATCAGTCCTTACATCATCATCCTTTACCATATAAAACCTAGCAAAAGTGATAGAACCAATAAAACCTATCAAAGCAAATACAAAAGCAACATCGATATATATTGAACTTTTGTAAGTAACTGACAATAGGGCTAATAGTGAGATAGCGATGATACCCATAGTATCAAAAGCTACAACTCTATCTAGTAGTAGTGGAGCTTTTACAAATCGTATAAAAGATAAAAAAATCGCTACCAAAATCAAAAAAATCAAAAAATCTATCATATTTAGTTTTTAGCCTTCCAAGTTTCACATACACTAAAAAGCTGTCGGTTTTTTTGGTGAAGTTTGTGTATGTTTCGTAAAATATTTTTAATAGCTATAACAGTATCAACAACAAACGGACCTTTGTTTAACATAACACAATCAGCCCTTTGAGCATTTGCAGCATCTGTAACCTCTGCTCTTGTTGGAAGGTTGTTTTTCATCTTACCCTCTAAGATCTGTGTAGCATAGATAACAGGTACATGTGCAGCTTCACAAATACCAAATATCTCATCTTGAATATAAGGGAGATTATCAAATCCAACCTCTATAGCTAAATCACCTCGTGCAATCATTATGGCATAATTTTCCCACTTCAAAAGTTGTTTTAGGATATCTGGGAGATTCTCTAAAGCTGTTTTTGTCTCTATCTTTGGAGCTATTGCAACTGAAGTTTTACCTTTAGCTTCCAGCATATTTTGAAGTTTTTTTATATCATTTGCTGTTTGGGCAAAAGATAGTCCAATAATATCAGCAAAATCAACAATATCTTCAAAGTTTCTCTCATCAGTTTGCGTAATAGCACTTATATCAAGATCTGTATTTGGAAAATTGATCCCTTTCTCCTCTTTGATAACTGTACCGTTCTCTTTAGCTAAAAACACTTTACAAACTACACCTATATCATTGATTTTTAGTATTGTCAATCCTATCTTTCCATCATCGATAAATATCTCATCCCCTGGAGCAATAAACTTAAATATCTCTTTGTTTGTAGTGCCAATAACCGCTGCATATTTTTCACCATCATAGTAAAAGTCATTTTGACCTATGATATCATGATCTGTTATGATCACCTTATCTTCACAAAATACTCTTAGTTCAATAGGCTGATGGTATAAGTTATATAGCTTTGAGATGTTTTTTATAACTTTATTATCTATACTTAGTGTTGTATCCTCAAAGATGGTGATCTTTTTATTTGCATTTATAAAAAGTTGATCATCTTGTTTTATGATATCATAGGTTTGAACCCTTTCTCTTTCAAAGTCATCAATTTTTAACTTACTATTTTGTTTACAAAGCTCATAAAACTCCTCTGTTACAACCAAAGTTGATGGATCACCTTTAGCTGTATAAACATCTTGCTTTTTATTTGATAATAGTTTTACAAGTTTTGGGTCTCTCCATGATCCTATTTTAAAGGGGTTGAAAACTCTTTTTATAGATCCTGTTCTATTTTTAGGACCAGCTAGATCTACATATATTTTTACATTTCTATTTTGTTTTAGATTTTCATCTTTGATATATCTAGCCATAGTGTTCCATGTAGCCGCATCATCATGTGCTGTGTTTATCCTAAATACAGATGTTCCATTTGCTATTAGATTTGAGATCAATTCTGGTGACTCTTTTGCCTCACTTGGTAGTGTTACCATCACTTTTGTTAGAAAGTTATCATTTACCCTTCCAAATATCTTACTATTTTCTATCATGATAGATTTTGCTTCATCAAAAGTGATTGCACTATTTGTATCTGTATACTCTTTGTGTAATAGTTTTGATAATATGACTATATCTTGATTTAGTGAGTTTAAAACACAACTTTGTGCTCTACCTAAAGATGATAAACCTATGCTTGTAAGTTGATTTTGTAGTTTTGATATATCTAATGATCGTAATTTTACATAACTATTTAAGTTGTCTAAACTTCTATTGTCAGATTGTTTGTCACTTGTAATTATATGTTTTAATTCTAAAAGCTCATTGAGCATCTCTTCTAAGACTTTGTTTTCCATTTGCCCCTCTTTTGTAGGTATATTTTCCACATTATTGCAATTTTTAGTTGCTATTTGATTACACTTAATACTGGATTGATCTAAAAGTCTAGATAACTAAAGGGGTATTTTATTTTTGTATTTAAGTATTATTGACATTTACAATAAATTGTATTAGAATACAAATTAAATAGATTAAATATAGGAATAGAATAAAATGATTGAACAATTACAACTTTTATCAAATCAAATCTTATCTCAAAAGATTCCAGAATATAAACGATTTCTATTTGATAAAATAGATTTTAATGAACGGCTTATAGGAATTTTAGGTTCAAGAGGTGTTGGTAAAACTACTATTTTACTTCAATACTTACATAGTATATTTAAAGATAAAAAAACTTT
>JGI997J19993_1000271_pt1 | contig 17094 bp, 16 predicted proteins | sample Etolagbewater25m_FD_19993 | JGI IMG/M metagenome (IMG submission 19993)
AAGCTCTCCATCGCCGATAATACTGCCGGGTCCCCTGGTGGAAACGTAGGTCGCTGCCAACTTTTAAGATGTCTCTTTTTTTTTCTTTTTTTTTCCTATTTACTATTTATTTTTTTTGAAATTTATTACATTTTTGTTACTTTTACTTTTACTTTTTACTTTTATTTGGTAGAATCTATTTATGAAAAATGAACTAACAAAAGAACAATTAGAACAAGATCCTGAAATAGCAAGGGTATCAGCCGAAGTACTGGAACATATGATGAACCCAAAGAATTATGGGAAGATGGAAAATGCTGATGGCATTGGAATGGGTGTTGATAAAAAAACTGGTGAATTTGCGATGGTATATATAAAAGTGGATGATGAGATACTTTCAGATATTACTTTTGGATGTAATGCTTGTCAAGATACTGTTGTAGCTGGATCATTATTTACCGAGATGGTTAAAGGTGATACTTTAGAAAATGCGTTGAATGCTTTAAAATTGATGAGTGAAAAAATACTTACAGCACCAAAAAGACAACAATCTTGTTCAAATATGGTATTAACAGCATTTAGAGCTGCAATTATTCATAGAGATAATAAAGCTAATGGAATAGATGAGGAGATGTTTACTATAGATATGAAAGAATCTTGTGAGGGGATTAATATTAATGAATCTCACTAAGTTGTATCAATCAAAGCATGAGTTATGGGTAAAAGTCTTATTTAGTTCATTTGCTATTAATGATGAAAAAATAAAAAATACAATTTATGAATTTGCAATGATTGAGTTCCGACATTTAAAATGGTTATCAAATCATTTAAAAGAGAATGAAATTTCATACAACTATGAGAAATATTCAATTGAGATAGAAAAGCAAACAAATTTTGAATACTTTGAATATTTAATCAATGAGATAAAACTTTGTGTAAAAGCTTATAATCCAGAAGAACCATTATGTGCAAGAATGATATCTGATGAATTCTATTTTATCAGTGTATTAGAAAGACTTTTATCAGATACAAAAAATAATGCAGATATAACAGCTTTTGATAAAAGTAGAACTTATGGAGATAAAGATTTAGACTGTACATCTAGAGATGCTTTAACAATCTTTTTATTTGAAGAGAGTTATAAAGAATATGAACTTATTCTTTTATATTCTTATTTTCAAAACTATACGCAAGATATACTTCAATACAATATTTACCAAGATATGATAGATGAGTCTCAATTTCATCTAAAAAGCTTTGGAAACATGATGGCAAAGATGGGGATACTTGCAATTCCAAGAACAGTGATAGAACAACTTTACATAGATAAAGATATCAAACAATTTTTAATTGATGGTGTGGATGAAGAGATAAAAGCAAAAGAAGAGTGTGCTAATCTAGCAGCTGCAATTAAAGATAAAGAGATAAGTAAGTTTTTAACTTGTATTATGTATCAAGAAGATTACCATATTGAGTTAATGAAAAAAGCTATTCAAAAAATAGAAAATAGTTAATAGATGGATTTAGAAAAATATAATTTTACAGTTTCACAAAAAAAGATTTTAGAAGATATAAAAAAAGACTTTTTTATGTGGAATGAGAATTCTTTTGAAGAGATATTCCCTCTAGAGTATGAAGAAAAATATAGTGGTAAACAATTATCAAAAAAGATATTTGAATACTATATTAAAAGACATAAAGAACTTCAAGAAAAACCAAATGATTATCAACAGTTTGATGATATAAAATATGATGTGCGAAAGTTTGACTTTCAACAAATCGAGAAAAAAGGTATAGGACTTGGAGCTTGCCCTGTAGCTAGTGAAGGGACTAGGTGTTGTAATCTTTTAACACTTGATGCAGTTGAGTCTTGTGGTTTTGATTGTAGTTATTGTTCTATTCAAAGTTTTTATAATCAAAATAAGATAGGATTTGACAAAGATTTTAAAGAAAAACTTCTAAACTTAGACCTTGATCTAAATGAGATTTATCATATAGGAACTGGGCAAAGTAGTGATAGTTTGATGTGGGGAAATCGTGAGGGAATTCTTGATGCTCTTTTTGATTTTGCTAAGAATAATCCTAATGTAATTTTAGAATTTAAAACAAAATCTAATAATATAAAATACTTTTTAGAAAATGAAGTTCCAAGAAATATTATTGTCACATGGTCTTTAAATACTCCAACGATTATAAAAAATGAGGAGCATCTTACCGCTTCATTAGATGAGAGAATCAATAGTGCAAGAGCTTTAGCCAATAAAGGAGTTCTTGTAGGGTTCCATTTTCATCCAATTGTTGTTTATAAAAATTATTTAGATGATTATAAAAAGATATATGACACTTTAGTTGAAACTTTTCAACCAAATGAAGTAGTTCTTATCTCTATGGGGACACTTACATTTATAAAACCTGTGATTAAACAACTTCGTGCAAGGGAAATGAAAACAAAAATATTACAAATGCCTTTTGAAACAATCAATGGAAAACAGTCTTATAGTATAGAAACTAAAAAAGAGATGTTTTCACACCTTTATAATAGCTTTAAACCTTGGCATGGAAAAGTATATTTTTATATGTGTATGGAAGCTCATGACTTATGGAAAGATGTTTTTGGATATGAATATGCTACAAATAATCAAATGGAAGATATGATGAAAATGGCATATATGGATAAAATTAGGAATTATTACTCTTAAATTTGTTAATCTAAATCACTTCTATCTTCAAAATCTTTTCTAATTTGATTAATAACATTATTTATTTGAATGAGACTTCCTGTATCTTTTAGCCCTTGAGTTAATTTATCTAAATTAGCAAGCATAGGTTTGAATTTTTCTATTGCAGATTTTGCAATCCATTTATCAAGTGTTGACTTTGCTTTTATATCAATAAACATCAAGACTAACTCTTGGTTTCCTAAGAGAGCTGCATATACCATTGGTAATATTCCATAATTATCTGGTATATTTTTAATCCTTATATCTATATGATTAATAATTCTTATTATGTTTGTATTTCCTTTCCAAACAGCAGTATGAATGGCAGTTCTCCCCAATTGATCAGCAATCGTATAATCAAATTTTACTACTTGTACAAGTGTTTTAAAAAGATTAATATTACAAGGTGTTTCAAAAAGTATTTTACATATAACAGTCCAACCTGTATTATCTTGTATATTATGATTCACTTTTGCACTCACTAACATAATTAAAACACTTTTAAAATCAATTTTTTCATTATTGTCTTTAAATACCTTAAGAACATATTCGAAAAAAATATTGTGCCCAATTTTATTTAATTTATATATATCAAGTCCTGCACTAGAATATGTTTTGAAGAGCATTATATTATTGTACATTAAGGGTTTATAAAAAAGGGGATTTCCTGTTGAGTCTAAAAAGTTAAGATCTTTTTTGTTATATCTTAATAATTCTTTTAAAATTCTATTAAAATGATTGTTTTTTTGATCAAGATGTAATTTTTTATTATCTTCTTTTGTTATATTTTCTTCTGATGCTTGAAGTACAATATCATTAATCTCTTCATAGAGCGTTTTATTTTGTTCATTTAGTATTGTAGGATCTGCTTTGTATTTTAATAGATTAACAATAATATTAAAATTTTCTATACCATCATAAACAGCTACAGCTAATGCAGTTTGTTTCTTTTTATTTTGAATATTGGTATTTATTCTTAGTTCAAGAAGAAGTTCAATAAGCTCCATATCTTTAAATCGTACAGCTTTAAATAATGCAGTTTCGTTATTTGCATCAAATGCACTTATATCTAAACCTTTCTCAGAAAGTTTTCTAAGCATAGGTAATAAGTCATGTCTTCTCTCTCTATTAAGTTCTTCTTTTGCTTTTATTAACTCATTTACAATTCCAATAGTTATAGAGTTCTTATTTGCTATTTTTGCATTAATATCAAAACCTTGTTTAATAGCACAAATAAGTATATTATAGTTTTCCATCCCTTTGATTGCACAATCATATAAAAAAGAGCTGCCGTTGTGATTAATTATAGTTGGATTAGCACCATTTTCAATTAGCATCATTCCAATTTCATTATTCATTTTTATATATTTATGTTGAAAAATAGAGTTATTATCAGTGTCAAGATTATTTAACTCAAGCTCTTTAAATGTTAGTAAATAATTGATAATCTCTTTATTTCCATAGGACAAAGCATCGTACATAACATTCCGTTTCTTTCTATCTGTAGAATTTATATCAGCCTTGTATTCCAATAAAATTTTAATCGTTTTAAGATCACCCAGAATTACACTATTTTGTAATAGTGTTCTTTCAAATTGATCTTTTTTATTAATATTAAGATTGCAGTTTTGTAGCATAGATTGTACGATTTTATAATTTTGATTATCAATGGCAATCTCTATAGGTCTTTTACTATTATTATCTTCTGTATCTGCTTTTATTTTTTTTGAAATAAGCCATTGTGCACTTTTGAGTCTTTTAGTTTTTAATGTTATGTGTAAAAATGATTGTGATTCATTATTTTTATGATTAATATTTATATCGCCACTACTAATAATTTTATCAAGTATTTGAGTATTGGGATCTTTTTTTAAAAGTTCTAATTCAAATTGCTCATAAGGTGACTGCTTTTTTGAAAACAGTTTTTTTAACAAATTAAGTCCTTTTGATTAGTCTATTTTTACTTTGTGACTTTTGGTTATTAAAGTTAAAAAGAAAATATATTATATCATAAATAATAGTTAAATCAATATTTTAGATAGTTATTAAATTTAAAAAGTGAAAAGGAGCTTCTTTTTACATAAAGTAAAAAATTGTACTTTCAATATAAATGGGCAATAAGATGTTCATATATAACTATAAATAATTACATTATTTACATTACTTTACTTTAAGATGATATGATTTATCATAGATAGTATGAAGATATAAGATATTATTATAAATATAACCTTTTGGTAAATTATTTTACCCTCTAGAAGAATGAAGGATTTAATATGGAAATTTTGATTAGACCCATGTTATTAGTATTATTATTTTTCAATTTATTGTATAGTGATATACAAAAAGATAAAATTTATAATGTTGTCGTAGTTAAAAACTGGTTACCGTATTATACTGTAGATACTAGTGCTAATGCTAGTGGTTTTGCTGTAGATTTATTTGAAGAGATAGCAAAAAATATTGGTATAAAATATCATTATGTAGAAGTTTCTGGGTGGCATGAATTTTGGATTTTATTTCATGAAGGTAAAATTGATATCATTCCAGATATAGGTATAACAGATAAAAGAAAAAAATTTGTGTTATTTTCACACCCTTCAAATACTTTTGAAGTAAAAATTTACAAACGAGTTTATTCAAAACATCTTAAATCATTAAATGACTTTGACTATAAAATAGTTGCTGTAGTTGGGGATAATATTGGAATACATTTAATCAACAAATATCCTAATATTAGTTTAAAAGTCTATGAAAATCGTTTTGATGCTTTTTATGCATTGCTTGCTGGAGAAGTAGATGGCTTTTGTTACCCTAAGCCTCTTATAGAGTATACTTTGAAGAAATTAAATCTTAAAGATAAAATTGAAGCCTTAGATGAAAATATATATGAAATAAAACGAGCAATAGGGGTTGCTCCTATTCATAAAGAGTTAATAGAAAAAATAAATGAATCTTTTGAACAACTCAAAAAAAATGGAATTTATGATAAAATATATAAAAAATGGTTTGGAAAAGAGAAGCTTATTGAACTCTCTTATGAACAAATGGTATATATGGCAATTATTATGCTACTTGGTATTGGGGGACTTCTCTCTTTGACTATTTTTTATAGTATTAGAAAAAAATGGCTAATGACTGAGGATGTGTTAATACAAGAATTAGATATTCGTACAAAAGATTTACAAGAAGCATATGATAAGTTAGAACAACTGGCTACAATAGATACTCTGACAGGTGTTTTTAATAGAAGACATTTTTTTAATATAGCAAAACAGTATCTTGAGATTGCTAAACGAAATAAAAGTGAATTATGTGTTGTCTCCTTTGATCTTGATAAATTTAAAAATATTAACGATACTTATGGCCATCAAGCTGGAGACAAAGTGTTGATTGAGTTTACTAATATAGTAAATCATTTTATGAGAAAGAGTGATATTTTTGGTCGTATAGGCGGAGAAGAATTTGTCTCTATTATGCAAAACACTACAATTAAAGATGCTATAATTGTATGTGAAAAGATAAGAAAAAAAGTTGAAAATAGTTCTATTGAGTACAAAGAGGATATAATTGACTTTTCTGTAAGTATTGGAATTGTTGAGTTAAGTTCTGAAACATCAATAGATGAATTATTGGAAAAATCAGATATTGCATTGTATAAAGCAAAAGAAAATGGTAGAAATATGATAGTTAAATATAAAGAGGGTGAAAATTAGTGTTACATACAATAGTTGATTTTATAGTAAATACAGTAAGTGATTTTGGATATGTAGGTATCTTTATAATGATGTTTCTTGAAAGTTCTTTTTTCCCATTTCCTAGTGAAGTGGTCATGATCCCCGCTGGTTACCTTGCCTCAAAAAGTGAGATGAATATTTATGTTGCTATTGCTGCAGGAATTTTAGGAAGTTTGGTTGGGGCTGTTTTTAACTATTTTTTAGCAGTAAAATATGGAAGAGCTTTTTTATCAAAATACGGAAAGTATGTTTTAATAAAAGAGGAAACCTTACAAAAAATGGAAGATTTTTTTGATAAACATGGCCATATTTCTACTTTTAGTGGAAGACTTATTCCTGCTGTTAGACAATATATCTCTCTTCCTGCGGGACTTGCACGAATGAATTTGTGGAAGTTTTCCCTTTATACAAGTTTAGGGGCAAGTATTTGGGTAATTATTCTTACACTTTTAGGATATTTTATTGGTGCAAATCAAACATTGATAGATGAGTATTTGAAAATTATCATCATCTCTATATTGGCTTTATTGTTTATAGGAATATTGTTTTATATACGATTAAAAATGAAGAAAGAGATTACAAAGTGAAAATGCAATCATAACTAGATATGGCTCATAGATTGTTTGAAAAAAATATTCACTGTTTATTATACTAAGGACACATATGCAAGAGAATAAAGTATTAATAGTTGAAGATGAACCAANACTTAATAAATTTCTAAGTGAGTTACTTCAACTTTATTTTAAACAAGTGATAAGTGCTTATGATGGGGAAGAAGCTTTACATTTATATAAATTAAATAAACCTGATTTAATCATAACAGATATTAATTTACCTAAATTAGATGGACTATCTTTAATTGAAGAGATACGAAAACAAGATAAAGAAACTCAAATAATTGTAGCATCTGCTTACTCCGATCAAGATAAACTTTTAAAAGCAATAGAATTAAACTTAGTGACATATCTCATTAAACCCATTGACAGAAATAAATTAAAAGAAGCTATTAAAAGTGTACAAAAATATTTAGAAATTAATAATAATTTACAATTATCTTTATTATGTAGTTTTAATAAAGAGACTTCTCAGTTATTTCAAAATGGTAAAGAGATAAAACTTACAATGAATGAAAAAAAAGTACTTCACTTATTGATTGAAAATAATAATAGGTGTGTGACATATGAAGAGATGTCTTTTAAAATTTATGAGTATGAGGAGTATTCATTAAATGCTATAACATCCTTAATAAAAAGATTAAGAAAGAAGCTAGTTGATAACATTATCCTGACTTGTTATAATGAAGGCTATAAAATAAAAATAGATAATAAGATTTAATTTAAATTGTTATCTTAAAAATTGCTCCATTAGGATGATTTTCTACATCTATATGACCATGTAATGATTTTTCTATTAGTTTTTTTGCAATATATAAACCAAGCCCAACACCTTGACTTTCATGTTTTGTAGAAAAATAAGGTTCAAAAATTCTAAACATATTTTCTTTATCTATTCCTGTACCATAGTCTTTAATCACGATTGTTGTTTTTTCATTTTTTTGGACGCTTACCTCAATATTTTTATTATATTCATCACCTTTGTTAATTATAGAATCAATAGCATTTGAAAAAATTATAATTAAAAGTTGTGTTAAATTTTGTGCATCACATTTCATTGTTATATTCTCAGGAATATCTAACTTAAGTTGTATATTATTATTCTCAAGCTTAGTTTTTAAAATATTTTTCGTACTATTTATAAGCTGATAGAGACTAAATGTTTCAGTCTTTTTATTTTGTTTAAATAAGTCAAGAAAATTTTCTATGGTTTCTGACATATATTTATTTTGATTTTCTATCTCTAAAAGTTTTTCTGTTAATTCTTTTTCTTCTAGCGTTTTAAGTTCTTGTTTCTCTAGTAGAACTATTATAATCATATTAACTGTAGCGATAGGTTGTCTCCATTGATGAGCAATATTCCCTATCATATCACCTATAGCAATACACTTGCTTTTATGTTGCAATAGTCTTTCTTGTTCTTGTGCATAATTTAGATCATCTAATAGTTTATTAAATTGTATCTGAAATGTATATAGTTCATGGGATTTTGGTGTTTGCAAATTAAGCCGAAGAGATTTTATATTATTAGAAGATAAGTTAGAGACTACATCATTTATTTGTGTTAAAGGGTTAATAAGTAAGCGATTAAAAAGAAGTATAAATAGCACTAAAAGTACTATAGCTTTGATAATACTATTAAAAAAAACAATGTAAACTGTACTTAGATTTCTTTTGAATGCTATATCTTTACTTGAAAATACTATTAGATTACCAAAATATTTTTTCTTATCTTTTTCTATTAGAATTTTAATGGGAGATTGATACCCTATAGTATTTGATTTGTCATTAAGTTCAAAAAACAAAGGCTCAGTTGAAATGTATTTTAAAAGTATATTAGAATCAATTTGAGTTTTACCTCTAGATATAAATTCATTTGAAAGACTATCGTAAATAGCAACACCCAAAAAATCTTCTTGACTTAAAATTCCTTGAAAAATCTCTTCGAGCATAGGGAGATTCGCATGATAAAAGGCTTGACTTAGAGGTGGTCCAAACATATCATAAGAACTAGTAAGATTTTTTTTGATTAAATTTAAAGTAGTATCATAGTTGAGTTTTAGCTGTAAAAGAGTTAAAAAGATGGCAATAATACCATGAACAATAATAACTTTTTTAAGAATTTGCCATTTTAAAGATGAGTGTGTTTTCATAAATTTTTGAAAAAATCTTTAGAGTCAAATGAATACTCTTTTTTAGACTTACATTTTGAATATTTAGAGAAGTCTATGTTTTTAGCCCATTTAATTATATCTTCTTTTGACGAGATAGGTAAAATAGTTTTACTTTTAGATGTTAAAGAGAGCATTGTAGATTTGAAAATAGGGAGCTGTGATTCTTTAGCAAAATCACAACCATGAAGATAATCATGAAGTAAAATTAATGCCCAGATAGACTCAGTATAATGTGCACCAATACTTACAGCTATATCACCATTTATCACTTTAGATTGTATACTCGGCAGCAGGTCTATCCCTCCTGTAATAAAGTCAATATTTGGTTTCTTACCAAGAATTTTTGCTTGTTCAAGAACGCCTACTGCCATATCATCAGATGCTGCCCAAAAAACTTTTGCTTCAGGATATCTTTTTAAAGCCATTACATAAGCATCTTTCGCTCTTAATTTATTCCAGTTAGTATCAAAATATTGATCAACTACAATGTCACTATTCTCTTTTAGTGCTTTTGTGAGCCCTTTTTTTCTTAATATTGCAGCATTTGAGTATCTTGATCCCTCCATAATACAAATATGAATTTTGCCATCTTTACCTTGTAAATTTTTCTCTCTTGCTTTTGAGATAAGTTTGATAGTTAAATCATAGCCTGCTTTTTCATCGTTTGGAGTGATAAGCCCTAAATATAAAGGATATTTTTCTCTTGGATTTCCAAAAGAATCTTTAGGTGTAGGACCAGCATTAAACATAATAGCAGGAACATTAGCCTTTTGTGCAATCTTTAAAATTTGTTCCCCACGCATTTTAAAATTATGAAATATAAAGCCATCAGGTTTTGTTTTAGGATCATTGAGAATTTTTTTTATAAACTCAATTTGCATTAGTGGTGATTTTCCATAGCTGTATGAGTCAAATTGGATATTAAGACTTGGTGCCGCAACAGCCCCAAATGTTGTACAGATGTCCCAAAAACCTTCTTTTATAGAATAAAAATGTGCAATTTTTAATTTCTTGATTTCATCTGAATAAAGTTTTTGATTTATCCCTGTAAATGGAGCAGAAAATATAAATATAAATATAGTTAGCTTAGCTATTCTTGTTTGGCAATATTTTAACATGAGAATTCCTTAAAAAATAAAACTATTATATCAAAAAAACTTGTCAAACTTTTGTCATCGTGTAACTCATCTCAACAATATTTTCAAATTGAAACTATTTTAATAATTGACAATTTATTGACATATTAATTTACTATAATAGTGATTATATTAAAAATAAGAGTCAGAAAATGAGCATAACTATAAATAACATTAAAAATATAAAAGTATTATATGTTGAGGATGAAGAGAATATTCGGAATATATTTTACAAGGTATTATCATCGCTATTTACAAAGATTGAAGTCGCAATTAATGGGGAAGATGGACTACAAAAATATCAACAAGGTGAGTTTGATCTTATCATTAGTGATATAAATATGCCAAAACTCAGTGGTATAGAGATGATAAGAAAGATACGAGAACAGGATATGAAAGTGTCTGTAATTTTAATATCGGCATTTACTGATACAAAGTATTTACTAGAATCTTCACAGCTTGATATATCTGGGTATTTAGTGAAGCCTTTGAATGTAAAAGATTTAATGGCTATTCTTAGTAATGTTAAGAAAAAAATTGAACTACATCAACGTTTGGAAGAGCAAGAAAAAAAATTAATCGAGATAAATAATGATCTTGAACAACAAATGATTGGTAGAATTTCTGAAATATACTCTTTAAATCAGGAATTGATTGAAACTCAAAAAGAGGTTGTCTTTACTATGGGAGCAATTGGAGAGAGCCGAAGTAAAGAAACTGGTAATCATGTAAAAAGAGTTGCCTCTTATTCAGAACTTTTAGCAAAATATTATGGACTCAATACAGAAATTGTAGAGCTTGTAAAAGAAGCTAGTCCAATGCATGATATTGGAAAAGTAGCGACTCCTGATAGAATTTTAAATAAAACATCAGCACTTACTCAAGAGGAAAAAAAGATTATGGATGATCATGCTTTGTTAGGTTATGAGATGTTAAAGCATTCTAAACGACCATTACTTAAAATTGCAGCTGCTATTGCTTATGAACACCATGAAAAATATGATGGTACTGGTTACCCTAGGGGGTTAGTAGGAGAAGAGATAAGTATCTATGGAAGAATTACCGCACTTGCAGATGTATTTGATGCATTAGGAAGTGATAGATGTTATAAAAAAGCTTGGGAGGATGAAAAGATATTTAATATGATAAACGAAGAAAAAGGGAAACACTTTGATCCAAAACTAGTAGATATATTTTTTCAACATATTGATGAGTTTTGTGAACTTCGTGATAGATTTAAAGATATACTTTATGTATCTGAATAAATAAGTTAGCTATAGAAAGTAAAATATGGATAAATACATAATTAAATTTGTTTTAGATAGAAAAGGATTAATTTCAGATTATCATTGTCCCTTTTATGAACCATCTTATTATACAAAAAAAGAGGTATTGGGGAAAAATTGGTTTGATTTTTTAGTGAGTCCTGATGACTACGAAAAATCTATGAAACATTTTTTATATACATTGTATTCGTTTTCTAATAAGAAAGAAGAATACAAATGTCATATGAAATTAAAAGATGGTAAAGATGAATTATTTTTATTACATAATGAAATTAACAAATTAGATAATCAACAAGTAATAATTAAATGTGAGCAAGTTGAAGAATTGAAGTAAATTAGTTTATAGAAAAGTACACTAAAATAATTTAACAAATTGATATATACTCTATGGTACAATCGAAAAATTAAAAAAAAGAGATTATCAAATGAAAAATGCAATAGTTACTGGATATAGCTCAGGTATAGGCAAAGCAATCTGTGAAGAGTTGGAACTTCATGGATACACTGTCATAAAATTAACATCAAGACTTGAGGATATAGCATCTTTAGAAGAAGAGGTAAAAGGTATTTTAAAAAATCAAGAGATTGATTTACTAGTTAATTGTGCGGGTGTTGGTATTTTCGTACCTCATGAAGAGATAAGTATTGTTAAAATAAAAGAGGTGATTGATATAAATTTGACAGCACCGATTATTTTGACAAATCTTGTGTTACGAAGTTTAAAAAAGCAAGAAGGAAAAATCATCAATATTAGTTCAATAGAAGCTACAAAACATTCTAAGTTTTCAGCACTTTATACTGCTACAAAATCAGGACTTAGAGATTTTGGACTGAGTTTATTTGAAGAGTTGCGTAAAAGTGGAGTATCAGTAACAAATATAAATCCAGATTTAACAACAACTAATTTTTTTGATGAGTTACAGTTTGAGCCTGTAAAAGAAGATGACACTTCTCTTTTACCTCAAACAATTGCACAAACAGTGATAAATATTTTAAATACAAAGGGTGTGGTAACGGATATGACTATTAGACCACAAAAATTTGCTATAAAAAAGAAGTAATTATTTTATAAGCTTATATTCTTGAAACAGAGTATTCACACAACTTTCTATCATAGAATATACAGTAGTAAATCCCTCAAAGCCATCGAAAAAATAAGGGTCAGGTACATCCTCTCCATTAGAACCAAAATCTCCTAGTAAAAGAGGATTTTGACATCCTATTTTTTTGAGATTCGAGATATTACTATTATCTAGTCCTATAATTAAATCAAAGGTTTTAAAGTCTTTTTTTGTCACCTGCCTCCCTTTATAGCTTGAGATATTTAAAGAGTTTTGTAAGGCAACTTTTTGTGAGTTTTCACAAGGTGCTTCATCTATATGCCAACTTCCTGTTCCTGCACTATCTATTATAATATTTAAATTATTTTTTGTAACAATATCTTGGGCTATCGCTTGGGCAAGTGGAGAGCGACAAATATTTCCTAGACACACAAAAAGGATACTTGATATTTGTTTATTTGATTCCAATATTTAGATACCTTCTCATCTTTTTAATCTCTTTGAAGTTTGCATCACATAAGATAAGTTTCTTTTCATCATCTTTTATCACATCACCAAAAGGAGAGATGATAGCACTACTTTTTGCCATATCATCGTTTGCACTATTCACGGCAATTACAAAACATTGATTTGCAACAGCAAGGGCTCGGGTGAGTATCTCAAAGTTTTGTTTTCTTCGTAACCCCCACATAGCAGGTACAAGAATCACATCTGCACCTTGTACTTTTTTCCATAGTTCAATATATCGTAATTCAAAACAGATAAGAGTAGCCACTTTCAAACCATCTATATTTATGATTTTGATATCTTTTTCATCTCCAGCACTAAAATATACTTTTTCATCATTGAGTACAAAAAGTTTTGCTTTTGATTGGGTATGTACGATTTTCCCTTTGTGAAAAATATGTAAAGTATTAAAATAGTTTTTATTTCTTTTTGTAGTTAATGTGAGTGCTATAGTTTTAGTTTCTGAAAGTATTTTTAAAATTTCTATAGCCCGAGAACTAAAAGCCACAGCTTCATCCATTCTCTCATAAGCATAACCAGTAAGATATAACTCTGGTGCTAAGATAAAAGAGTGATCGGGTGCTATGTTGATTTGTTTTATTAATTTTTTCAAATTTTTATCAAAGTTATTTGAAGTTTTGAGTTGGAGTGCTATTAAATTCATTTGCTTATTTATTTTGCAATTTAATTAAAAATTGTGCTCCTTCTTTTGTATTTGATGCAGTGAGTTCTCCATCTAGATGTTTACTAACAATTGTATGTGCCATGTATAATCCTAAGCCTGATCCATTTCTTTCCTCTTTTGTAGAAAAGTATGGTTCAAATATTTTAGGTAAAACATCTTTTGGTATCCCTTTTGCATTGTCTTTTATTTCGATACAGTAAAATCCATCTTGCTTAAAAGTAGAGATATTTATCTCTTTATTTTCAATATCTTGATCTTCAAATGCCTCTTTTGCATTTTTTAGAATATTGATAAGAACTTGTGATAGTTTTTTATCATATATCTTTATTTTGTCAAGTGTTGCATAGTTTTTAATTACTGTTATATTATCATTTTCCAATGATTTTAAGATTATTTGTAAACTATTATCTATCACACTCTCTATGTTAATAGATGACTTTTCATTATCAGGTTTAAAGAAATTACTAAAGTCATTTATTGTACGCGTTAAGTATTGAGTTTGCTCTAGTATATCATTTGAAATATCTTTTAATGTCTCATTCTCAACCATATCTAGTTCTATATCAGCTATTATAGTATTAGCTCCCATAGACACTACTGAGAGTGGTTGTCTCCATTGGTGAGCAATCATATTTATCATTTCACCCATTGCAGCATTTCTTGAGTGTATTATTAATAGATTTTCTTGTTCAAATATTTTATTATTTAGTTTGTATACTATAAAGGTAAAAATGATTGAGAGTAAAAGTACAAAAAGTTCTAAATAGTTGTGTTTCTCTATTATATTTAAAGCATGATTTTTATATCTATCAATTGATAGAGAAACCCTTACTCCTCCTCTTATATCTCCTATTTTATAGCCTTGCACTGCATGACATTGTAAGCATGACTTTTCAACTAGTAAACTTCCCATAAAATTAAAAGTCTCTTGCTGTGTAATATTTTTTTTATCATAGTAGTATTTTATATTTTTATATTTTTCAAAATAATTTAAGGCTTCTTTTTCAAATTTATTTGGCAGGTTTTCTGGATTTAATGGGTTTAATGAAGTTAATTTATAAGATACTTTATTTTCTTTATTAGTGATTTCTGAAATTTGTTTAGTCATCCACGCATGATTTATTTTAATGAGCTTTTCATCATTTTTTGTGATTAGTTGGTTATCCATTAGGTATGGATTTGGTTGAAGGTTATCATGTCCTTTAACAAAAACTCCACCATGTTCTGAATTCCAATTTCTTATTGTAACAATATTTTGAAATGATTGTGTAGCATCATCGATTATATGTTGCTCTAAAAAACCTATTTGTTGATTTTGAGATTTGTTTATAAAAAAAAGTATTGATAATGTGACGGTAGATATAATACCCATTAAAATTATATTTGTATTGCGTTTATTGAGTTTTAGCATAGTCCCTCATTATATTTAGTTTTATTATCATTAAGTATTTAAATACTTAAAACCCTAATCTCTTTTTTATCTCTTCCTCTTCTGTTGATGAAGATGTATTTGAATTTGCAAAATCCTCTTTGATTTTATTTAAATTTCTTAGTTTATCTTCTAGTTTATCTAATTGAATTTTTTTATTGACTCTTGATTGAGAAGGTGTATTTTTTTGAGTTGTCTCTGTTGAAGATGAAAATGCATAATCATTATCTGTATTTACGAAGTTTTTAAATTCCTCTTTTTCTAGTTTTCGCTCTAGCTTAGAGATGCTTATTGTTTTATCTTTTTCTGTGTTGTGGATTTGTTTGTTGAGTTCTTTGTTTATTTTTTCTAACTCATTGATGATTGAATTTTTGTTTTCAAGTTGTTGTTTAAAATCTTCAATTCTTTTCTCTATATTATCCATAAATTGTTCATGTTGGAGTTTTATAGAATCGAACTCTTTATTTTTTATATTGAGTTGTTCCTCTTTCATTTTTAACTCTTCTGATAAAAACATATTTTTATTTTTTATCTCTGAGATAGTATCTTCTAGTCTTTCTTGTTCATTAAAAGCAGTTTTACATTCGTGCTTTAAAGTACCTATTGTATTCTTTAGATTTAATACTTCCTCTTCAAAGTTTTTTATACTCTGTTCTTTTTCATCCAAATTATCACTTATATTTGAAAGAACATTTTCAATAAGAAGTATTTGACTATTTTTACTTGCCATAATTAGTTTTTATTAGAAGTCATCAAAATCGATGCTTCCTTTAGAGTAGTTTACAACATTCCCTTCAAAGAAGTTTGTTCTTTGGTCATTGAATGAACTGTAACCATCTACCCAAGGAATTGGATGTTTTACACCATACTCTACTTCATATCCAACTGCTTCAAGTCTTCTATCCGCAAGGTATTCAATATATTGTCTAATAATATCTTTTGTAAATCCTAGGATTTGTCCTTGAGTGATATAATCTCCCCAACTAGCTTCTAAGTCAACTGCTTTTCTAAACATCACTCGTACTTTTTCTTCTAACTCTGGTGTGAAAAGTTCAGGTCTCTCTTTTTTTGTACTATTAATCATATTTTGGAATAACAATAGATGTGTTACTTCATCTCTTTGAATGAACTTAATCATTTGTGAAGAACCTAACATTTTTCCAGATTTTCCAAGTGCATACATAGCTGCGAATCCAGCATAAAAATAAAGACCTTCAAGGATTTGATTTGCAAACATTGCTAAAACTATTTTTTCATCAGTTATTTCACCACTTAAGTTTTCATAAGTTCCAGCAATAAAGTTATTTTTTTCTTGAAGTTTTCCATCTGTTTTCCACATATCATATATCAAGTCTGTATTGTCAGAGATTGACTCTACCATAACTGCATAAGATTTACTGTGGTTTGCTTCTTCATATGATTGTCTTGAAAGACAAGCATTGATTTCTGGTGCTGTTATATATGGATTGATATTATCCATTAAGTTGTTCGTTTGTAAAGAATCCATAAAAATAAGTTGTGATAAAACTAAATCATACATTCTTTTTTCTGGAGGTGTAAGATACTTATAATCTTTCGCATCTTGAGTCATCTGAACCTCTTTGGGAAACCAAGTATTCCCTTCCATTTGATCCCAAAGTCTTGTTGCCCATTCATATTTACATCTTGTAAAGTTTATCATACCATCAGGATTTCCACCAAATGTTCTTCTATCATTTAGATTTTCAGTTGATTGCGGGTTGTATATCGTTTTTCTATCCATTGTT
>JGI997J19993_1000273_pt1 | contig 17007 bp, 15 predicted proteins | sample Etolagbewater25m_FD_19993 | JGI IMG/M metagenome (IMG submission 19993)
CTGCTGGTTTGCCGCCATCAACTGCTGTTCACTGGCCTGCAGCTGCTGGTTTGCCGCCATCAACTGCTGCTCACTGGCCTGCAGCTGCTGGTTTGCGAGGTGGATTGCCTGCTCAGCCTCCTTACTTTCAGTGATATCACGGAATACCCCCATCAGACAGGGTCTGTCACCGAAGAGAACTCCTGATGCTATAATGCTGACAGGGATGCGGCTTCCCGCTGCGGTAATGACCTCCGACTCGACCACCCGCTGCACTCCTCTCGACTGCCGCTCAAATCCCTGCAGCGTCTCATCAAGCACATCGGCAGGATGAAGGGAATGAATCGTACGAAGCTTGAGGTCAGCAACACCGACACCCGTCATCTCCTCTGCCGCATGGTTACAATGCATGATTCTCTTCGTTTCCACATCAGCAACCACGATGGCGTCGGGAATGCCCTCATACAGTGCATTAAGCTGCGCTACGCTGGCGGCCAGTTCATCTTCAAGGTGCCTGCGCTTCGTGATGTCATAGTTGGTGCCAATCATCTTCAGCGGCGTTCCTGCTTCATCATACAGGACAACCGCGCTGGCTTTGATATGATGGACATCTCCTGATGGATGGACGACCCGGAACTCAGTGTCAAAAGGCTTTCCACCCCCAATCGCATCACGGAGTTCACCAACCGAACGATCCATGTCATCAGGATGAAGGCCCTGCTCCCAAGCCTCATATGCCCCGGAAAATCGATCAGGCTCAATGCCGTAAAGCCGGTACATCCAGTCGTCCCATACGAGCAAACTGCCGGCGATGTCATATTCCCAGATTCCTATCCCTGCACTGTCAACGGCAGCCTTCATGCGGCTGGACAGTTCCCGGTTTTCATTATCTAGTCGTTCAAGGTCGCGGGCCATCATCCGCTCTTCTGTGATATCGCGATCCAGTCCTGAGTACCCGGCAAAGGCCCCGTTGTCGTCATAGATTGGAACTCCGGTGGTAAGCAGGGTTATCAGCCGGCCGTCCTTGTGGATATTGATGTTTTCAATGGCATGAATCGGCTGCCGTCTCTCGACAAGTGATCCAAAAATCCCGCTGACGCGTACTGCCTCTTCTGGAGGCATGAATGCAAAGGGTGGCTTTCCGAGCAGTTCCTCCGGCTCATATCCCAGGGACTCTTTGACCTTAGAGCCAACACTGATATAGTTACCCTGCACATCAACCTGCCAGAGCCAGTCACTTAGGGTTTCATGCAATGCCGATTTTTCAAGTGTACGAAAATATTCAGCTGTCTTTCGTTCATCCATAAACGGGCGGCAGATCTCGGCTGACTGCGTTTCAACCCGCGCCAAGGACTCCATAAGAGGCTGAATCGCATCAGAGCTGAGGCCTGCCATAGCAAGTTGGGAGTGTAATTCTGCAATATTCTGCAACAGGAGCTCAGCTGACTTTACAAGTGCGTGTCTCATAAGGGGGTGGGGATTACAGAGATCTATCGTTTAATCTTGATTTGCGCACATCCGGGGTGCTCAAAAAATTTGAATTAAAATATGGCAGGAAACTTTCTCATTGCCAAGAAAGTACGAAAGAATGCCCTGGCTTAAATGGTTCCATTTAATTATCGTATATTTACGAGGCAAAAACGCGCGGAGCGCTATGAACCAGCTTATTACTAACCGCCGTATTTAGCCAGACCACGCCCCTCATGGACATGAATACCGATGCCAATATCCTGATAGTCGACGACGAGCAGGACACTCTTTTTGCCCTGAAGCGATATCTGCGGCTTGAGCCCTATACAACCCATTTCGCAAAAAGTGCAGAGCAGGCCTTAGAGACATGCGATACAATCAATATCGCCGTTGTTGTCACCGACCTCCGTATGCCGGGCATGTCCGGCAAAGAACTGCTTGACGCTCTCCAAGAGCGGCACCCGTTGATCGTGCGCATCATCATCAGTGGCACCGAGGATATCGGTATGATCATCGACTCGATCAATTCAGGAGTGATCTTCCGCTTCATCCCGAAGCCAATAGAGCCGGAACGCATGAAGGCAATCATCAGGGATGCCATAGCATTCTACCGGATGCAGCTGGAACACCGGGAGATGTCTGCCCTGGCCGAAAAGCAGAACCGGTACCTGACGCAGATCAATGATGAGCTGCGACTCATGACAACACGGCTTCAGGACAGCGAACAGCGCTTCCGGGCCATGAACGATGCGGCATTCGACCCTATTTTCCTTCTTGATGCAGCCGGCCGTATCGTCTATGCGAATGTGGCGGCCGAAACCATTTTCGGGTACACCCGCAAAGAATTTCTGTCGCTCCGGGTTGGCGATTTGATGACTCCGGAAAATATCAAAGAAGGAATAATTGAAAAACTGCTTACATCGCTGAACACGGCACCGAAGGAACTGGAGATAGACTGCCTTAAAAAAGATGGAACCAATGTAAACATCGGGATTTCAGTTAACACGGCCAAGATCCTCTCGGTTCCGCATATCATCATGATTGCCAGAGACAACACGCTCCGGGCCCAGGAAGAGAAAAGCCGGCTTGAACTGGAAAAAGTACAGAAGACGCTTGAATCCCAGATTGAACGACGACTCCTGCAGCGACATGTCCCGATTACGCTTGAGGGCGCCTCTATCAGCCACTTCATGCTCTCTTCGGGACACCTGAACGGTGATTTTTCAGACTTCATCGTCTATGAACAACAGCTGGCTGATATCCTGCTCGGCGATGTCATGGGCCATGGCATCCTGTCGGCCCTGGTGGGATCGGGCATGAAATCACTCTACCTGAGGACGATTGCGAGGAAAAGCTTCAGAACAACCGTTCCTGAACTACAAGAAATCGTCACCGATCTCCACAGGGAGTGCATTCATGACCTGCTGGACATAGAAATCTATGCGACCATGCTCTTCTTCAGGCTTGACCTGAAACACAAGAGACTTTCGATGATTGACTGCGGGCATACTTCAACCATTCATGTCCATGCAGCTGACGGCACATGTTCCCTTCTGAAAGGATCGAACCTTCCGATTGGAATGGTTGAGGAGCAGGACTTCGCCTGCGTCGATGTGCCGATCGAGCACGGTGATACCATCGTCATTTACTCCGACGGGATCACAGAAGCCCAGCTGCCCGATCGCTCGTTTTTCGGAGAAGATCGCCTCATCGAACTCGTTACCCGGCACCAAAAGGCCTGCACGGACGATATACTGCTCGCTATCCGCCAGGAGCTCTCTTCCGCAACAGGCGGAACTACCTTTGAAGACGATGCCTCGTGCATTGTCATCCGCATCAGCTGAATCGACTATGGGCATATCCTCCATCCTCATCATCGGCGGCAAGCCCGGAACCTTCCGCCAAACCGCCCGGGCCCCCTTCAAAGTCACCTATGTGGATGATGCCGGGGATGCTGCGGCAATGGTCAGAGACGACGAAATATTCCAGCTTGCCATCATCACCCTCAGCAAAACCGGACCCGCTGTTCTCCCCTTATGCAACAGCCTGCTGGAAGCCACCCCACCGGCAAAAGTAATGTTAGTTGCGGGTGATGACGAACTGCAGGAGATACTTTCCTGGCTTGCAGGACTCACTCCCGGGGACATCAACAGCTTTACCCGCAGCACCGCGCCTCTGCCGGAGAAAGAAAAAACGGTTACGAGTGCACTCCCGTCCCGCTTCGAAGGCCTCATCGGGGAGTCGCCGGAAATGAAGAAGGTAAAGACCCTGATAGAAAAAATCGCGCCGACGGGCACGACTATTCTGCTGCAGGGGGAAAGCGGTACAGGGAAGGAGGTTCTTGCCAGAGCCATCCACCGCAGCAGCGCACGCAGCGACAGGCCGTTCATCCCGGTTGACTGCGCAGCAATCAGCGGCACGATTATCGAAAGCGAGTTGTTCGGCCATGCTAAAGGAGCGTTCACCGGAGCGGACCGCAGCACGCTCGGCATGATCCGCTCAGCCGACAAGGGAACATTATTCCTTGACGAAATCGGGGAACTCCCGATGAACATGCAGGCCAAACTCCTAAGGACTCTTCAGGAAAGAGCCGTCAAGCCGGTAGGCGAAAGCAGGATCTACCCCGTCGACATCCGCATTATCGCAGCAACAAATCGAAACCTCGCCGAAGGGGTCAAGAACGGGGAGTTCCGTGAAGACCTTTACTACCGGCTCAATGCCATCACCATCTATGCCCCCCCCCTGCGCGAAAGAGCTTCAGACATCCCGCTGATCTGCCGCCACATCCTCAATCGCCTAGAGAACGAGGGATTTACACAAAAAACTATTTCAGAACGGGCATTGACCATGCTCTCGGCCTACGGATGGCCCGGCAATGTCAGGGAACTCGAAAATGTGATGCGCCGGGCCACCATGCTCACCAATGGCGACACCATTGATACAGATGTACTGTCCTTTGAATCTGGCCACATGCTTGCCCTTGAAGCCTGCGATGTCAATCCCGGAAGCATGGCTTCACATGAAAAAGAGGCTATCCAGAAAGCCCTGCAGAAAACCTCGGGGAACAGACGTGCCGCCGCCGACCTTCTCGGCATCAGCGAAGCGACCCTGTACCGCAGACTCAAGACCTACAGCATCTGACCCGCTCCGCTCCCCCCTCTCCACACACGCACAAGCACCTCTCTCGATGAGAGAGAGTATCCACTTTGACTTGCATTCTGAAAGCGAAGGTCCGCATCAAAGAAGACATAAGTCACCCGAACAGCACGCAGACAAAGGCTCTGAAGCCCTCCCCCTCAATTTGGCACTGTTCTTGCTATATTTTTCAAGATAAGAACGAGCCCATTTCCTTTAAACCGAAACAATACGGATGGCTAACGAACAGCTCAACATGACCATGACCCGAACAGGACACATCATGATACTGGGATGCTCACACAAAACCGTGCAGCTGCAGGACCTGCTCGGGGAAAAAGGCCATATGGTATCGGTTGCCGGAAACCATGCTGCATATATAGAAGCCATCGAAGCAAAGCCCCCCTACGAGATAACCATACTGACCGACAGCTTCGATGATGCACTCAATAGCTCGCTGCTGACCACTATCAGAATGTCCTGCCAGCCCGGCAACATCATCTGCCTCTGCAGTGGGGACAGCCCTGAAACGGAGCGCCTGATCCGGTCATCAGGCCCGGTTTTCTATGGCAGCTGCGAAAGTTTCATTGCAGAGGCTGACCGGATCATCCAATCGTCATTGGCCGCATCCGGATCAAGAGCAAGCGACAAGAGGGCGGCATCGGCAAAAATGCTTGAGCAACGACTTCTTACCCCCCCACCATTCACTTTGAACAGCCTCAGGCGCCAAATACATGCCGTGAGAACTGGTGCAGTTACAATAGCGGGTCGCTCAATGGAAGTACTTATGGCTCTGACGCTCCTTACCCTGACAGGATTGCCTGTCCTGCTGGTGCTGGCGGCAAGAAAGCTTCTCAAGGGAACGCCGGTACTCGATACCGTTTCAATACGGACATCAACAGGAACGGCAGTGAAAGCCTACCGGTTCCATTCCACCGGACATGCTTTTCGCGACATTCCGCTCGCAGTCCTGATTCTTTTGGGGAAACTCTCAATCATTGATACGAATCCGCCTGACCACAACAGCGTAATGCAGTGGAATGCGCTGATACGTGACTTGCAATAGGAACACCATGGAACTCGACCCGACCGTCAGAAAAGAGCTGATCGAAAAAATCAGCGAGACCATCAGTCCTGCAGCCCAGAGACACAGGGCAATGCGGGTATACATCTGGGAAGCGACAGTCCGGCTCTCCTATAGACTGAAACGGCTGCTCGACATCACCGTATCGGTTGCTGCGACCATCCTGCTCATGCCGGTTTTCCTCATCACGGCGGCAGCAATCTGGATCGAGAACCCCGGACCGGTACTCTTTGCCCAAACCAGGGTGGGTCGGAACGGCAGGCACTTCAGGTTCTTCAAGTTCCGCTCCATGGTAGTCAATGCCGACTGCATGAAAGATCAGCTTGCCGCAATGAATGAATCAGCGGCCGGAGTGATTTTCAAGATGAAAAAAGACCCAAGGATTACGAAAGTAGGGCGTATAATCCGTAAGTTGAGCATCGATGAACTCCCTCAGCTGCTTAATGTGCTGAAAGGTGACATGAGTCTGGTGGGCCCGAGGCCTCCGCTTCCACGGGAAGTCGCGGAATACACCCTCGAAGAACGCAAACGGCTGCATGTCATGCCAGGCATCACCTGTCTCTGGCAGGTAAGCGGAAGAAGCGACATCCCGTTCAACGAACAGGTCCTGCTTGACATGCAGTATATTCAAAGTTCCAGCATCACCAACGACATCGCCCTGCTTCTCAGGACAGTTCCTGCAGTGCTTACTGGAAGGGGCGCATATTGACAACGAGAGCCACTATGGAATTCAGTGTCGACACATCAGCTGGAGTACGGGTAGGAGTGGCCATCCTTCCCGAACGCATCGACGCGGCCAGCTGTGCAGAGCTTCAGGCAGCGGCTGAGGGGTGGCTGAAACAGACGGCAAACCTGGTATTTGACTGCTCCGGCCTCGACTTCATCGACAGCAGCGGCCTCGGTGTTCTGGTTTCGACCCTAAGAAAGACCATTGAGCAAGATGGGGATCTCAAACTTGCCTGCCTCGGCATGAAAGCCTCCATGCTGATGGAGCTCACCAAGGCAAAACGGCTCTTTTCAATCCATCCTGATGCCGTATCTGCCATAGCGGCCTTCCATGGAGGAGTGCGGCAATGAACACAGGATCAGTGCAGACCCTCATCGTGCTGCGGGAAGAGGAACACGCATGGCTCCAGGACCTGTTCAGAAGCCGCCACCCGATGCTGGTGACACTCTGCAACAAGCCCTTCATAGAGTATCTTATCGACTTTGCCATTCTTTCCGGCAGCGAAGCCTTAAGGATCGCAAGCGACAGCCCGATCACCGACCTGGAAAACTACTGCGGGAACGGAAGCCGTTGGGGCATCACCATCGACTATGCACATATTCTTCCCGAAGATGACCAGGAACGGCTCCTCGAAAAGAACCGACAGTTCTGCTCCAGAGGCAAGACGATGCTGATTGAAAAAACGCTATTTGTGGCCTACGACAAAAAAAACGACTACAGACTATGGCTCAGGGCCTGTCCGGAAGGAGTCGCGGTTTCCGGCACGAGCGGATCAATCACCATCCTGGGTAACAAACAAGAGAACGCCATACCGGGACCCATTCCCGGGCCATCTCTCCCAATGCTCCTCACCATAGGGGAATACTACCGCCTTGCTGACGACACACTGAAGAACGCAGATCGCTACATCCTCCCTGGCTACAGCAGCGAGCCCGACTGTTTTCTTGGAAGAAATGTGGTCATCCAGAAAGGGGCAGAGATCCGCAAGCCCGTCATGATCGGCAACAATGTACAGATCTCGGCAGGCTCGATCATCGGCCCCGGTGCCATCATCGGCAGCAACATCATCATCGACAGGGAAAGCGTTGTTTCCGGAAGCATCCTCATGGACAACACCTTCATTGGCGAGCAGCTTGAAGTCAAAGGGAGGATTGCTGACGGCAGCCTCCTCATTGATCCTGAAAGCGGAGCGACGCTGCAGATGGAAGACCCTCATCTGATGAGCGTCATCCAGCCCGGTGCATCGACAAAGCAGATCATCCGCCGCCTTATCCACGCCCTTGCAGCCCTCGCCCTGCTCATCGTCCTTGCCCTCCCGTTCCTCGTTCTCCGTCCCCTGCTCGGATTGCGCAGGAACTGGCATACGAAGAAACGCCTCTTCCCGCCGGGAGCAACAGCAAAAAAACTCACCATTGAACAGGTCGTGATCAGACCCGAGGGAGCAGACGGCAGACTCGCCATTGCACTATCCATCGATCGATATCCCTCGCTTTTCAAGGTACTCGGCGGAAAACTCCGGCTGATCGGGCACCGTCCGGCAGTATCTTCGGATACAACAACAATCTCTTCAGGCTGTATCGCCATGAACCCTGCCGTTTTCGGTTATGCAGAAACTGAAGAGTGGCCCGAAAATGAGCGCGATGAACTGATGGTCGACCATTATCATCTTCTTCATAGCGGATCGCTTAACGACATCGGCCTGCTTCTGAAGGCTTTACTGAACAAAAAACACATGTAACACGGGAGGAAACATGAATATTGCAGAATCCACCATCAACGGCATAAAGGTACTCTCACTGGAGGGAGTACTCAACGCAGCTTCATCGCCAAAGTTCAAAGCCTATCTTGAAACGGCAGATCACTCCGGACCCATGATCATCAATCTGGAGCAGGTCGAGTTCATTGACAGCAGCGGGCTGGGGCTGCTGGTTAGGCTTGCCAGACAGAAAAAATCGGCCAATGAAGCCCTGAAGCTGGCAAAGATGAATGACCGGGTGAAGCGCGTGTTCGAGATTACTCAGGCACACAGCCTCTTCGACATATATGATGACATTCAGGCAGCTGCCGGCAACTAATACCGAAGACCATAGTATGACTCAAATTCTTTCGGCAACCCTCAAAGCTGAACTTAAAAACAGCCGGATCGCCGCAAATATCGCCCGCTCAACCGCTGAAGTTTTTGCCGAAGAGCGCCACTTTTCCGGAAATGTCCAGGAGTTCGGCCACACCTTTGAACTCGCCGTAAGCGAAGCGTTCACCAACTCCGTCAACTACAGGGATCCGAGCATCAAAGACATTACCGTGACAATCGGCTTTGAGGAGGAAAGCAACGCACTGACGGCCAGCGTGACAGACATGAACGCCCCGTTCAACATCCACCCTCCTGAACCCGAAATCACTGAATATCCGGAAGGGGGATTCGGACTGCTCATCATCTGGAAGCTCATGGACGAGGTCTCATGCAGTCGGGAAGGACAGAGCAATGTGCTCTCCATGAAAAAATTCATCAGCAGACCCTGAAAACCAATAACCCCCTCCCCAACACATGGTATCGGTCATCATCGTCAGTTTCAACACCCGGGAAATCCTTGCAGAGTGCCTCATGAGCCTGTTCCGACATGCCGGAGAAGTCCCTATGGAAGTCTTCGTTGTCGACAACGCGTCCAAAGACGGATCCCCGTCGATGGTCAGGGAACGGTTTCCTGCAGTCCGGTTGATTGAAAACAGTGACAACCGGGGGTTTGCAGCAGCAAACAATCAGGCATACACGCTCTCGCAGGGTGACTATGTCGTCCTGCTCAACCCGGATGCCTACCTTCAGCCCGAATCTCTGGCCAACGCGGTTGCATTCATGGACAGAACCACCGGATGCGGGCTCTCTGGCGGAAAAATCATCTCCCCCAAGGGAACGCTCGAACCCTCGGCAAGGCGCTTTCCCTCAATCCGCTCAAAACTGCTGACCATCTCCGGCATCAGCGGCAGGTACCCCCGCTCCCCCATCCTGAACCGCCATGAATTCGGTGGATTCAACCACGACGCCCCCATGGAGGTCGACTGGGTCCCCGGGACCTTCACCATCATCCGCCGGAGCATGCTTGAGTCGATCGGTTTTTTCGACGAACGCTTCTATCTCTATTACGAAGAGACCGACCTCTGCCGCCGTGCGAAAAATGCAGGCTGGAGCGTGTATTTCATTCCCGATGCGGCAGTCATACATATCGGCGGGGCATGCAGCAAGACGAGAAATGAGAAAACTTTCGATGAGGGCGCCGCCCAGGTTCTGTCGTTCAGGCTCCGCAGCGAGTCACTCTATTACAGGAAAAACCACGGCATGGCTATGGTGCTGGCTGCAGCAGGCACAGAGTTGCTCTGGAACGGTCTCCGCTTTGCAAGGAACCTTTACCGCTCTTCTCCGGACGCTTCGCTTAAACGGCGTGCTGCCGGAGCAATATGCCACCAGATAGTCTTAGCCCTGCAGGATACCAAGCTCGGAACCGTTGCACCACAAACCCCCTGGTAGAGGATGGGCATGTTCAGCAACATCAAACAGGATCTTGCTACATATGGAGGCGACTGGGGAGCTCAGGGTTTCTGGGTTATGGTGATCTACCGGTTCGGACGCTGGCGCTACACCATCTCCATTCCTTTAATCCGAAAGCCCTTTTCGCTGCTCTACAAATTCCTGTATAAAGTGGTGCAGATCCTTACGGGCATTGAACTGCCCTGCGAGGTTCCGGTAGGCAGAGGGTTCAGGATCGACCATTTCGGCGACATCATCATCAGCGGCTACGCCAGCTTCGGCGACAACTGCATTATACGAAACGGTGTCACTGTCGGGCTGAAGACTATTGAGGAAAAAACTGCGCCCGCCATCGGTAGCAACGTCAATATCGGGGCCGGCGCAAAGGTACTGGGTAACATCACCATCGGCAACAATGTCGATATCGGAGCCAATGCCGTGGTGCTTACTTCCATTCCGGACAACTCGCTTGCCGTCGGCATTCCGGCCCGCATCCTGCCGAAGGAAAGGCCGGCATCGAACCTGTCAATATGACAGCGCGATACTCACAAAAGGAGCCGCCCGATCCTGCAATGAGAGGAACGACCGCTCCTGCAGGCGGCATCATCAGGGATTGAGTGGAACACGAAACATGGCACGGTTTTTGCTTTATAAACAACATCAATAACGGAACCTTCAGCCCCCGACCATGCCGAGAACATCATCACAGCCCAGGATGCGCCCTTATGCGGGGCTTGCCGTCATGGGATACCTGCTCACCTTCCTGCTCGCGTCATGCGGAGGCATCTCCCCCAAACCGACCCGCATGCCCGTGCCAGCACCCCCAGGCCGCGACTTCACCATGAAACTCCCGGACAAGTCCCCCGTGTTAGCGACGAAAGAGGAGATGGAGCAAGCCAGGGCTGAAGAGACCCCCTACCAGTACCGCCTCGGACCGGGAGACGTCATCGGCCTCAATGTATGGCGGCGTCCCGAACTCTCCGAAGAAAAGCTGATCGTTTCCCCTGACGGGTTCATTGCGGCCCCGCGCATCGGCATGGTGAACGTCGAAGGGAAAACCCCAGAAGAGGTAAAGGATGCCGTCACCAAAGCGCTGGAAGTCCTCTACATCAAACCGGAGGTGACCGTACAGGTCCATGATTTCCTGAACAACAAGGCCTATGTCCTCGGCAACGTCAACAGCCCAGGTCTGGTCCGCTTCACGGGCAGGGGAACCCTCCTCGAGGGGCTCGCGCTGGCTGGCGGCGTACCGAAGGATGACCGGATGGCCCGCTGTTCGATTATCAGGGGCAACAGCCAGGTGATCTGGATAGACCTGCAGGACCTGCTCGTCAACGGCAACATGAGCCTGAACGCCCCGATCCGCAACGACGACATCATCTACGTGCCGGAACGGGCCCAGGAGATGATCTATGTCATGGGTGAAGTCAAAGCACCTGGCGCCATCCGGCTCTATGATGGCATGAGCGTGCTGAAGGCGGTCATGATGGCCGGGGGCATGATGCGGAGCGCCAATACGGAAAAAGTCTTCGTCATACGCCAGCAGGACACGAAGGGCACGGTGGTTGAGATCAACCTCAAGAACCTGGTGGAAAAAGCCGATTTCAGCCGGAACTACACCCTCATGCCCAACGATATTGTCTACGTCAGCCCGAGCGGCATGGCAAAGTTCAACTATACGCTCGAAGACATCATGCCGGCCCTGCAGATCATCAACCTGGGAACGTCTGCGGTCAAATCGGTCAATTCAACCATCGTCATCCCGGCACCGTAACCATGCTGAAAGATCAGGCAAACAGAGAGCCCCTGCCCCTGGGCAAGCCGAACAAGGCGTTCGACGCTCTGGGCTTCGCCAAAAGGTACGGGCTCTACATACTGCTTCTGGGGAGCTTCCTTTTCGCGATGCTGACCCCGTTGATCTTCGTGGTCAAGAAACCCTACTACGAAGTCCACGCACTCATTCGGGTGGACCCCGTCGTGCCGACCGTACTCAAGAATACGGAAGACACATCCATCATCAGCTACTACTCTCGGTATGTCAATACGACGGCGACAGCAATGAAGACCAATGACATGCTGACTAAAGCGCTTGATGGCATGGAACCGAAACAACGAGAGAAGCTCTTTGCGAAAGGAATCCCCACTGAAACCTGTACAGCCATACTCCAGAGCATCGTAACGGTTGAACCCGACGGAAGTTCGCACGTAATGGACCTGAAAATTTCGGGCAGCAGGCCCGACGGGCTGGCAGAGTTCCTTAACTCGCTCATGAATACCTACATAGAGGAAACTCGGAAAAGCAGCAACACATCCAACGGCGACCGGCTCAGCTTCCTGTATACGCAGAAAAACATCATCACCACGGAAATAGCCACTATCGAGCGGGACCTCGACAGCCTTACGAAGGATATCGGAACCTCATCGTTTTCAGAAGCCTTCAATACAGCCAGGAAAAGCAGTGAAGTCCTTGCGCTAGCATACAACAACGCAATGAATGAAAGGCTATCCGCTGAAACCGGCTTCCGAGCTGTCAAACAAAGTAGCACAGAAGAAAAAAAAATCGTTCTGGACCCCTTGTTTGAAGAAATCGTATTAAACAACGGCGGACTGAACCTGACCGAATCATGGACGAACCAAAGGCTCCAGGAATTAAGAGGAACTACAGACGGCCTCACCGCAATCAACCCCGACCGCATCTCCGTCGAGGAAAAAATGAAATCGATGAACGCATACGCCGCGCAGCTTCGCAATGAAGTCCGGGCCAAGGCACAGCATATCATCCTCGGAAAGAGAGACATCGAGTCTGCAAAATCCCTCATCACCGCCAGGAACAGCTATGAGGCGGCAAGGGCACGGGAGGACACGCTGCGGATTGCCCTGACCGAAAAAGAAAAAGAGGCGAAAAGAATTTCGATCGGCCTGCATAAAGGAGAATACCTCGCAGCGAAATGGCAGGACAAGTTTGACCAGTTGAACAACATCGACAAACGGATTACCGAAATCGAAATCGAGAAGAAGGTGCCCTCACGCATCACAGTGCTCTCTGCTGCCCGAAGACCGAACCAGCCGCTCAAATCGAACATCAATAAAATCACGATGATGCTGCTTGCCGTCAGTTTCGGACTGGTCGGAGGCGCATTTGCGGCTTATGAACTCTCCGGCGACCGCATCAGGAGCAGCCGCGACATCAAGCACGCACTCGGGCACCCTCCCGTGCAGACCATCGTCAACCTCAGGAAGCCTAACACTGAGGACACGGACCAGTACAGCCTTGCGCCTGACGATTTCCGCTCGCATCAGATCGGAAGCCTTGCCATAAAGCTCTACAAGGAAAAAACAACGGAGAACGCAAAAACCCTCCTTTTCACCGGAACCGACAAGGGGGTCGGCTCATCATCGATTACCATGAGCTGCGCAAAAGCCCTCGCTCAGCTCGTCCCGAAGGTCCTGATCATCGACGCGGACATCGAAAAAGCGCCGATTGAGGAGAACGACGAATTCCAGATCTGCCTGCCAGGCCTCTTCGATTACCTGACAGGCCGGACGACACTGGAAGAGAGCATCGTGAGCACGCCCGGAGACAACATCGACATGATGTATGCCGGCAACATCACAAGCAGCAGCGTCCCGCGCCAGAAAATCACAGAACTCATCAATGAGCTCAGGAAACCCTACGATTTCATATGCATCGACGGAGCCCCACTGCTCCATAGCCATCTGGTCGAACAGTTCGCCATCCATTCCGACATCGTGGCGCTTATCGCCCTTGGAGACAGTTCGAAATTCAGGGAGCTGAGAAAAGCCGCTGAACTGCTCGTCCTGCTCGGCGTACCGGCCATAGCCCCGATCCTCAATTTCGGCGGCATCAGCAAATCGCCGTCCGTAGCGGAAATGTTCGACAATCCGCCGGAATTCCTGAAAAAAGTGCTTCCTGAAAAAACCAGGAGAACGATCCGTAATATCCCCGGAGGTCTGCAGCTGATCGACCGGCTTCTGGAAACAGCCAGGCAGTTTCAGCCCGCAAAAGAATGAACACGCAAGCATACATACCTGAAAACAAAGCACAGGAAGTGCCGATCGTTTCAGCTACCGTACCGGACTGGTCGCGGGAAGCTCCGGTTCCAGGGAAATATGAACCGGGCAAGCGCCTTCTGGCGGCGATAAGGAGCTACCAGCACCTGCAGGCGGGGGGGCCGGCCGGCAAACCGCTGTCCAAGTTCGCCGTGCTCCGGCACCGGTTCTGGAGCGCAGTCTGCGGAGCGGATATTCCAATCAATGCATCCCTCGGAGGAGGGCTGCTAATCCCGCACCCGAACGGCATCGTCATCCACCCCGACGCCGTCGTCGGCCCGAACTGCCTGATCATGCAGCAGGTCACCATCGGAACGACAGGGAAAGACAACAGCCTTCCGGTTCTGGAAGGCCACGTGGATATCGGCGCCGGAGCAAAAATCCTCGGAGGGATACGCATCGGCGCCCATGCGCGCATCGGCGCCAATGCCGTCGTCCTGAAAGACGTACCGGCATACGCCACGGCTGTCGGAATACCAGCAAGACTATGCGAAACCGGGAAGATGGGCCATGGGTAATTACGGAGCAAACATCCTGGTCCCGATTGCCTTCTTCTCATGGACCCCCTTCGTTCTATTCCTCTACAGGAAACTGGACAAACGGCTGGTACCGGTCGTGGCCTATGTGGCCGGCTGGTTGCTCCTGCCCTGTGCAAACTACGACATTTTCCTCCTGAAAAACACAAAGTCGACCGTCATTGCCTACGGGGTGCTGGCAGGGGCATGGCTCTTCGACCGGGAACGGCTTTCCAGCTTCCAGTTCAAAAGCGCGGATATCCCCATGCTGCTATGGTGCACGGCGCCGTTCTTTTCCTCCGTTTTCAACGATCTGGGCGTGTACGACGGTCTCTCGGCAACACTCTACACATCGATACTCTGGGGCATCCCCTACTACCTCGGGCGAGTCTACTTCACAGACGACGACGTACTGAAAACCCTAGCCCTGACAATTTTCATCGGAGGACTCGTCTATGTTCCGTTCAGCTGGTTCGAACTGATCATGAGCCCTCAATTGCATAGGCTCACCTATGGATTCCACCAACACAACTTCCTCCAGACCCTGAGGGAGGACGGGGGGTATCGGCCAATGATCTTTATGGATCACGGTCTCATGACCGCAATGTGGATGATGCTCTCATCACTGCTCGGCACGTGGCTCTACATGACAAAGGCGTTACCGAAAACAATCCTCTCAGTGCCATCCCCAATCCTTCTGGGCATACTGGTACTAACATTTTTCATGTATCAGTCAATGGCGGCAATTGCCTTTTTTCTCGTTACCATAACAATCCTCGTTGTTGGAACAAAAGGGAACAATGCACTGCTAGTCATAGTATTGCTCATCTTACCCCAGCTCTATATATTCACCAGAGCTACTGGATACTGGGATGGAACGAACGTTTCGAACTACATTGAAAAAAACATCAGTCCGGCTCGAGCACAGTCATTGCAGTTCCGTTTCGATAATGAAACGATTCTCATCAACAAGGCCATGCAAGCCGACGGGCCTTTCGGCTGGGGGGGATATGGCCGAGCCCGGGTCTATGACGAGGAAGGCAAGGATGTTTCTGTTACCGACGGGCTTTGGGTGATTGCTCTCGGAAACCAGGGAACCTACGGACTGTTCTGGCTGGTCCTTTGTGTTCAGCTCCCGACCATGTTGCTATTCATGAAAATCAAACCAACGGAATGGGGTTCAGAAGGTTTTGCAGCTCCTGCAGCCATGGCAATCTTCATTGGGGTCACTATGATCGACAACCTGCTTAACGCGATGGTGAACCCACTCTATCAGGTGTTTGCAGGAGGCATCATTGGACTGTTAACCAAAGAGACGATTAACCTGCCGGCTGTCGCAGAAAAAAATTCCGATCTGTTCGAAGCAGTCAAAACAGAGATGAGCCGTTTTATGACGGATCCAGGAACGAAAAGGCCAAAATTCATCAGTTAACCATCAACCCCATGCCCATACAAAATAAACTCAAAGCGGTCTGGATTGCATCGCTCATTTTACTCATCGCGGCAAGCTTCACTAAAGGCGTCGATCCGAAACATGCCCTCGGCTTGGATGTCCTGTTCCATATCGGCATCTATGCCATACTTGCGGCAGTGCCGCTTTGCGTTATACGAAAAAGGCTGGCCTCATTCATCGTCACGATTTCCGTAGCACCGCTCAGTTTCTTTTTCGAAACCTTGCACGGCTCCGTCACCGGCTGGGGGTTTGAGATGCTCGATGCGTTCTACAACAACATTGGCATAGTTCTCGGCATTGTCATCGGGCTACTCGTTCGCATGAAACAGCATTTCGCCAATGAGCAAAAAAGCGGAGAAAAGCCAGAACCGCGATGACTGCAGCAATCATTTCCCCCGCCGTCAGCTCCTGATCATGGATCCGGTGCCGAGGCGTTAGACGTCGATCCGCGCCTGCTCGGGTCCATACACCAATCAGACCCGTTGTTCCTCTCGACGGCAAAGCGCACAGACCTTCTATCTGAAAAACAACCCTCCGCACGTCTGTCATTGCGAGAGTCCAACCCGCCCCAGCCTCTCCGGATGCGAGAGTCCCCTTTCCCACATTCCCTCGGCAGCAGCAGGAAAGACAGGCGCACAGCCAATAATTCGTCCAGTCAAATCATGGCACAGGATTTGCAATACCTTTCCTGATTTTGAACGAAATCCCGAGAAGACAATGAAATACATTCCCCCAGTCCCCGACATCGACTGCGTGCTCATCGGCATCAATTGCTCCGGAACCCTGGGCCGTTGCATCGAATCCGTCAGGAACGCCAGATACCCGCCGGAAAAGCTCCATCTCTGCTATGTCGACGGAGGATCGACGGATGGCAGCATCGGCATCGCTGAACAGTATGAGGGCGTTGAGGTGCTCTCAATCACCCCTCAACACCCCACGCCCGGCATCGGAAGGAACACCGGCTGGAAGGCCGGCTCGTCGCCGCTGGTGCAGTTCCTTGATTCCGATACCGTTATCGATCCGGAGTGGTTCGGCAAGGCCGTCGAAGCCATC
>JGI997J19993_1000277_pt1 | contig 16936 bp, 16 predicted proteins | sample Etolagbewater25m_FD_19993 | JGI IMG/M metagenome (IMG submission 19993)
GGAGATAAGATATCTCCTTATGGTTTTTAACTAAGAGAAGCTTCCTAGCTTCATAAGCTTATCGTATCTGTTAACGTATCTTTCCTCTTCTGGTAAAGCTTTTAGTTCATTTACACTATCTATAAAGTAATCACCCAATGCTTTTGTTGCTGATTCTTTATCTCTATGTGCACCTATTAGAGGTTCATTTATAACATCATCTATTAAACCATACTCTTTTAGATCTGTTGATGTTATCTTAAGTGCATTTGTAGCTGTTTCTACCATAGCTTGATCTTTCCATAGGATACTTGCACAACCTTCTGGTGAGATAACACTATATACACTATATCTCATCATTGCAAGTTTATCGCCAATAGATATAGCCAAGGCTCCACCACTACCACCTTCACCAATAACAACTGAGATGATGATGGTTTTTAGATCACTTAGTTCAAAAAGGTTTCTAGCAATAGCTTCACTTTGACTTCTCTCTTCAGCTCCAACTCCAGGATATGCACCTGGAGTATCAACTAAAAATAAAATAGGTAATTGAAACTTTTCAGCTAACTTAGCTGCTCTTAGTGCTTTTCTGTACCCTTCAGGGTTTGGCATACCAAAATTTCTTTTTATCTTGTTTTTTACACCTCTACCTTTTTGCTCACCTATAACTACACACTTTTGATCACCTATAAATCCAAGATAACAAACTATCGCTTGATCATCTGTAAGGTGTCTATCCCCATGTATCTCATAAGTATCACTCATCAAAGCTCTTATATAGTCAAGTGCATATGGTCTATCTGGATGACGTGCTAATTTTAGCTTTTGGAAGTCAGTTAGATTACTATATGTTTTTTCAACTTCACTACCTAGTTTTTTTTCTAAAATAGAAACAGCATATTCATCTGCTTTTGTTTTAGCAACAATTATTTCATCTTCTATTTTTTTTAGATTTTGTTCAAAGTCTAAGTATGTTGCCATATTTTTATACCTACTTTGTGTATTTTTTCATAATGATTACGCCATTAGTTCCACCAAAACCAAATGAATTACTCATAACTATATTTAGATCTGCTTCTCTAGCAGTATTAGGTACATAGTCAAGATCACAGTTTTCATCTGCTTCTATTTGATTGATTGTTGGAGGTATGATCCCCTCTTGCATAGCTTTTATTGATATGATAGCCTCTATAGCTCCAGCAGCACCTAAACAGTGACCAACTTGACCTTTAGTAGATGTTACTGGAGGGCAATTTTCTTTTGAACCAAATAGCTCTTTTAATGCTGCAGTTTCATTTTTATCATTTACTGGAGTTGATGTACCGTGAGCATTAACATAATCTATTTTAAGTTCACCACCGTTGTTCTTTTGAGCCATTTTGTACGCTGCTTTCATAGCTCTAAGTGGTCCTGTCATAGTTGGTGTTGTGATATGGTTTGCATCTCCACTTTCACCAAATCCTAAAATCTCTGCATATATCTTTGCACCCCTAGCTTCGGCTGATTCTAAAGTTTCAAGTACAAGTGCTCCAGCACCCTCACCCATAACAAATCCATCTCTATTTTTATCAAATGGTCTTGATGCAGTTTTTGGATCATCGTTTCTTGTACTAAGTGCTTTCATAGAAGCAAATCCACCAACACCAGCACCACATATAGCGCTTTCAGCACCAACTACTAACATCTTTGAAGCTCCACCTAGGACTATTGTTTTATAAGCTTCACTAATAGCATGAGTCCCTGCTGCACAAGCTGTAACCGCAGATGTGTTTGGACCTCTTAGATTGTGTTGGATCGAAACAAATCCACCTAGCATATTTACAAGTGCAGATGGGATAAAAAATGGAGATATTTTACCTGGACCTCTTGAGTTACAAATAACAGAGTTTTTCTCTATATTTGTAAGTCCACCGATCCCTGAAGCAGATACTATACCAAAATCATCAGCGATATCTTCAGATACTTTGTTTTCTACAACAACTCCAGCATCTTCCATCGCCTCTTGAGCTGCATGGATACCAAGCTGTATAAATCTATCTGCTTTTTTTGATTCTTTTTTACCTAAGATTGCAGTTGGATCAAAATTTTTAACCTCACCTGCGATTTGTGCTGAGTAGTTTGAAGGATCAAAAAGGGTAATTTTGTCTATCCCAGTTTGCCCCTCAACTATTGCCTTAAAAGACTCCTCTACACTAGACCCAAGTGAATTTATCATACCTATACCAGTTACTACAACTCTTTGCATACTTTGTTCTCCATTTTACGATTTATATTTTGTTAAATAATAAACTAAATAAATCTTACTTAATAAGATCTATTTAGTTTATATATGTTAAAGCTTAAGTGTTAACTTAAGCTTTGAATAGATGATTACTTGTGATCTTCTATATATTTGATTGCATCAGCAACTGTTAGAATACCTTCTGCATCCTCATCTGGAATTTCGATATCAAACTCCTCCTCTAATGCCATTACTAACTCAACAACATCAAGTGAATCTGCCCCTAAATCCTCAATAAATTTAGAATCTTCTTTCACTTCATCTGGGTTACAGTCTAATTGTTCTACAACAACTGCTTTTACTTTTTCAAACATATGTTTTCCTTTTTTTAAAATTTCGTATCATTGTATCATATTTTTTTTAAAAAAAATCTTTATACAACACTTTCTAGCTTATACGTAAAGACCACCATTTACTTTTAGTATCTCACCTGTTATATAACTTGAGTGGTCACTTAGTAAAAATGCAACTGCATCAGCTACCTCTTTTGCCTCTCCAAATCTACCTAATGGTATGTTTTTTTCATAGTTTTCTTTAACTTCAGGTTTAAGCTCATCTGTCATATCAGTTCTTATGAAACCAGGAGTTATAGCATTAAATCTAATACCCCTTGCACTTCCCTCTTTTGCAAAAGATTTAGTCATAGTGTTAGTACCACCTTTACTTGCACTATAGTTTGTTTGACCAGGATTTCCCATCTCACCTACTATAGAAGAGATATTTACAACTGCACCAAATTTTTTCTTTGACATTGTTTTTAAGGCATCTCTACACCCTATAAATGTTGATTTTAGATTTGCATTTATAACATCATCAAAATCTGCAACACTCATACGAATAGCTAGTTTATCTTTTGTAATACCTGCATTATTTACTAAGTATGAAAGTTGACCATCACTATCTACAATAGTTTTTATCATCTCTTGCCAATCCTCTTCAATAGATACATCACCTTTAATAACAGCAGCTACTCCACCAGCTGTTTCTATCTCCTCTTTTAAAGCATCTGCTATCTCTGGTTTACTTCTGTAGTTTATCCATACTTTTAAACCATAAGTAGCCAACTCTTTTGAGATGCTTGCCCCTATCCCTTTACTTGCACCAGTTATTAATACATTTGTACCTGTAAACTTCATCTACACTCCTAACTTTTTTATTTATTATACCATTTGTTTATAAAGTATGTTCTAAAGCGATTTTGTAGTTATGATAAATTTAGTTTAATCAAACGTTAAGTTTTAGCTACTTATCTTCAAATCACACGTAATTTCTCCACTAATCTTAATAAAACTTAACATTGGATTGGACTATTGATAAATATAATAAATTGATTATTTTTAATTTTATCTCATTTGTAACCGCAATGTAATCGATATATTTTAGAATTGCATCAAATCAAACAAAACAAGGATCACTAAAATGAAAAAATTAGTTACATTAGCATTAGCAGGTGTAGTTGCTGCAACTACTATGAACGCTACAGATATTAAAGGTAGTGGTGCATCATTTCCATATAGTGTGTACCAAAAATGGATTAAAGAGTATAATTCTCAAACAGGTATTAAAATAGATTATATCAAAAAAGGTTCTTCAAAAGGGATCAAAGATGCTCAAGCTAGATCAGTAGACTTTGCTGGAACTGACAAACCACTATCTCCAAGAGCACTTAAAAAAGATAAACTATTCCAATTTCCTGCAGTAGTTGGTGCTATTACTATGGCATATAATATTCCAAATGTAAAAAAACTTAATCTAACTAGAGCTGCAATTGCTGAGATAGCTTTAGGAAATGTAAAATACTGGGATGATGAAGTTATAGCTATAGCAAATCCAGGTGTAAAACTACCTCATAAAAAAGTTACTTTTGTACATAGAGCAGATGGTTCTGGTACAACTTACAACTTTACATATTACCTATCAAAATCAAACTCACAGTGGAAAGAGGAGTTTGGTGCTAAAAAAGCTTTAAATTGGCCAGGTGACCAACATATCGGTGGTAAAGCAAACAGTGGTGTTGCTGCACTTATCAAACAAACTCCATATTCTGTAGGATATATTGATTATGCAGATGCAAAATCAAACAACATCTCTATGGCAGCTGTACAAAATAAAGAGGGTTACTTTATAACTCCAACTTTAAAAGCATTTCAAGAAGCTGCAGCAAAAGCTAGCTTAAATCCAAAAAAAGATTTCTACGCTATGGTTGCAGATCCAGCTGGTAAAGGTGCATACCCTATAATCGCATCTACATTTATCCTTCTTCCACAAGAAGCTAAAGCTATGAATAAAGATGTAACGAAATTTTATGACTGGGCTTACACAAATGGTCAAGATATAGCACAAAGCTTAGGTTTTGTACCACTTCCAGACTCTTTAACTAACAAGATTAGAACTTACTGGGCAGATAAAGGTATCAAATAATCCTTCTGTTTTAAAAGTGAAAAAAGGTTACACAAATTTTGTGTAACCTTTTTTAATGTAAAAAATAGCTACAATCGCACTATGAAAAAAAAAGAAACTTATTTTGAAACTATCAGATGTGAAGATTTTGAAGTTTTTAATATAGCTTACCATAAAAAAAGAGTATCAAATACTATTGGATTAAATATTGATCTCAATGAGTTTATATATCCACCCAACGATAAGCTTTTAAAGTGTAAAGTTGTATATAATCAAGATGGGATAGTAGATATATCATATACACCATATACCCCAAAACAGATAAAAAGTTTAAAGTTAATCTATGATGATAGTATAGACTATAGATACAAATCAACTTTAAGAGATGGACTAGATAACTTATATGGAAGAAAAGATGAAGCTTGTGATATTTTAATAGTTAAAAACAATCTTCTAACAGACACCTCAATAGCAAATATTGCACTTTTTATTGAAGGTTTTTGGTATACCCCAAAAACACCACTACTTTATGGAACTACACGCGATAGGTTAATAGATACACAATTTTTAAAAGTAAAAGATCTAAAAGTAGAAGATATATCAAAAGCTACAAAAGTAGCTTTGATGAATGCAATGATTGGATTTAAAGAGATTGAAGATATAACTTTTTTATAGCCCAGGTGCTTTCCACATACTAGTTGTGATATTTTGATCTACTAGTTTTAGTTGAGCTTTATATGCTTTTATCCAGTTTTTTTCTATTTTTTTATAAACTTTATGATTTTTTCTAATCGGTTTATATATTTTCTCAATTTTTACTGTTCTGTTTACCCCATCATCTATATCTTTATACACCCCAGCTGCAACTCCAGCTAATATAGAACATCCAAGTGAAGTTGCCTCTTTTACTACTGGCACTTTAATAGTACAGTTTGTAACATCAGCTAAAGTTTGGCACCAAAGCTCACCCTTACTAGCACCACTTGCAAAAGTTATCTCTTTTATCTTTTTATCTGTAAATTTTTCTATATTTTTAAGATTTATATTTGAGACTATACAGGCATTTTCTTGTAGTGATCTAAAAAGTGTATATTTATTGCAAACATCTGGGTTGATCGATAGATTTAAAAAACTAGGTGATGCATGGTACCACTTGCCATACTTCATACTATCACTAAATATTGGTAATATACCATTTGACCCTATTGGGATATTTTTTGATTTTTTTTCTAAAAGTGTATATGTATCTATGTTTAAATTTTTTGCCTCTTTTATCTCATCTTGACAAAAAACATCCCTAAACCATCTCATAACTAATCCACTAAAAAAGGTTATCCCCTCTGCTTGTGATTGGTTTGTAATAACATGTGGGTTTACCCTTATACCCATATCATTTGGAGGGGTTAAGTTATTTGGTATATTTACTATCTGTTGCCAAAAGCTTCCACCTAATACTGCTGCTTGATATGGTTTGACTACCCCTAGTCCTAGTGTTCCAACTTGTACATCCCCTCCACCCATTACTATTTTAGTTTTTATACTAAGTCCTGTTTGTTTTGATCCCTCTTTTGTTACGTTTCCTATTATCTCACCACTTTCATAACAAGGTGGAAAGATGTTTGATTTTATACCAACTTTAGTAGCCATAGATGGTAACCAGTCTCTTTTTTCTAAACTAAAGATTCCAGTAGTTCCTGCGTTACTAGGTTCAGTTGCTATAATATCAGATAGCTTTGCAAGTATCCAATCACTTATCATAGATATATAAACTGTTTTTTCATAGATTTTTGGTTTGTGTTCTTTTACCCACATCAATCTTGGAAGTGCTGCAAGTGCAAAGGTTTGACCACTTTTTTTATAAAACTCTTTTTGAAAGTTTGGAAATGTTTTATTTAGGTATTCAACTTGTTTTGATCCTCTTGCATCTACGTTTGCTACACCAAATAGTTCATCTCCATTTTTATCATAAAGTACAATCCCCTCTCTCATACTACTAGCACTTAGTGCTATTATTTCACTTGAGTCTATTTTTGCTTTTTTTATAGCTTTTTTTATACACTTAACTACTAATTTCCAGTTTGTTTTAAAGTCAAAACTCATACTATTTGGTACATCTTTTTCCTCTTTATGTACCCACTCTATTTGCTCTATTGATATCTCTTTACCAGTTTCATTAAAAATAACAGCCCTAACACTTCCTGTACCTGCATCTATGCTCATTAGATATTTCATATTTGTCCTTATAGTATAATCCACTATGTCAATCCCGTGTTAAGTTTTAGATAAGATTAACAAAGAGATTACGCGCGATTTGCTGATATTTAGCTAATAATTAATGAGTAATCAACTGAAATTAAAGATAAAGGTAGTTAATAGATAAAGCTATCTCCTTTAATCTTAACTAAAACTTAACACGGGATTATACGGTGTTTTTATATTTATAAATATATTTTAATCAATACTATATTAAATCAAGATATAATCACTTATGGAAAAAAAGATATATCTAGTTGGTGGTGCTGTTCGTGATAAACTTATGGGATGTGAAGTTTATGATAAAGATTATGTAGCTGTTGGATTTTGTAGTGATGATTTTAATGAGTTGGTTTGTGTTGGAAAAGATTTTCCTGTTTATATTACAAAAGATGGGGATGAGTTAGCACTTGCAAGGGTTGAGAGAAAAGTATCAAGTGGATACAATGGCTTTAGTNTAGATACACAAAATGTAAGTTTAGAGGATGATCTTAAAAGAAGAGACCTTACAGTTAATAGTATAGCATATGATGAAAAAGATGATAGGTTAATTGATCCATTCAATGGACAAAGTGATATTAAAAATAAGATACTAAGACATACTTCAGAAGCTTTTATAGAAGATCCTATAAGAGTGTTAAGGATCGCTAGATTTAGAGCAAAATTTGGATACGATTGGAAGATACACCACACTACAAAAGTTCTAATATACTCTATGAGAGATGAGCTTAAATCTTTGCAAAAAGATAGAGTATATAAAGAGGTTGATAAAGTTTTAGGGTATCAAAATAGTGATATATTTTNTGAAACACTATTTGAACTAGGAGTTTTAGATATCATCTTTCCATCAATCTATCAACTAACAAAGCTAAANGAGGGTAATGTGTACCATAAAGAGGATAGTGTATTTATCCATACTATGATGGTATTAAGAAAGCTTAAAAATTCATCAAAACTTTTAAAACTAACAGCACTTTATCACGATATTNCAAAACCATATTGCTATAGAAAGTTTGGTAACTCAAGTGGTCATGATAATATAGATAAAGTTGCACCTCTTATTGATATTCAANTACCTACAAAACTTCAAAACCGTATCTTATTTTTGATACAAAATCATATAAAAATAGCTATTTTTTTAGATATGAGAGCACAAAAAATAGCAACATTTTTTGAAAGTTTTAGAAAAGATAGAAAACTTCTAGAGGATCTTTTAGAGTTTTATGATGCTGATAATGAAGGTAGGATTACAAATGAAAAAAAAGAACAACTTAATAAAAAGATGATATTAAATATATTTGATGAGATCTCATCATTTAGTCCAAAAAAATGGATAGAGGATCAAGAAAATAGACCATCAGGTGAAGCAATAAAACAGTATGTTCATAAAACAAATATATCAATAGTAAAAAAACTATTGATATAGGTCTGTTTTATTCATCAATATTTACAAGATCGTTATAAAATTTAGTGTAGTTGGTGTCTCCATCATCTCTTGCTTTCATAGCAGATCTTGGGTGTTCTGTTAATTGACCTGTTATCATATACGGGATACTATATCCCCAGTCAAGCTCTTTCTCTAATGGCACTATAAATTTCTCTATAAACTCTAAAACTGGCATTTGCTTATATTTTGGATTTTTTAGAAATCCTATAAGTAGCTCCATAGCACAGTTTCCTGCACCACGTCCTAGCCCTGAGATTGTTACATCTAAAAAGCTTGTACCATAGATCATAGACTCTATAGTATTTGCAAAAGCTAGTTGGATATTGTTGTGTGCGTGGATACCTACTTGTTTACCACTATCTTGGGCTACTTTTACATACTTTTTAGTTAGTTTATTTATCTGCTCTGGATAGAATGATCCAAAAGTATCAGCTATATATATAACATCAACTGGTGTTTTAGAAAGCATATCTAAAACTTCATCAAGCTCATCTTCAAACGCTTTTGCAACAGCCATAACATTTACAGTTGTTTCATACCCTTTTGCATGAGCTTCATTTATCAACTCAATAGCTGCTGGTATCTGGTGCATATATGTGGCAATTCTGATCATATCTACAACGGATTCACTTGCAGGAAGTAGTTCAGATGGTACTGTTCTTCCTATATCAGACATAACAGCAATCTTTAGATCAGTATCATTATCTCCAACTATCCTTCTTATATCTTCCTCTTCACAAAAGTTCCAAGCCCCAAACTCTTTATCACACATCAAAGTTTTTGAGTTGTTTTTCCCTATCTCCATATAATCAACACCAGCTTTTACACAAGTATCATATACACCTTTTACAAACTCGTCTGTAAAGTGAAAGTTATTTACCAATCCACCATCTCTAATAGTACAATCAAATACTTTTATATCTTCTCTAACACTTAACATTGAACCTTTTTTCTCTATCATCTTATATTCCTATTTCGCTTCTTTTAAACTATCTGCTATCATAAATGCTAACTCTAAAGATTGATCAGCATTTAGTCTTGGATCACATTGTGTATGGTATCTGCTTGATAGCCCCTCTGCAGTTATACTACAACTTGTACTACCTGTACACTCTGTTACATCTTGACCTGTCATCTCTAGGTGGATACCACCAGCGACACTACCTTGAGTTTTGTGGATTTGGAAGAATTGCTTCACTTCACTTAATATATTTGCAAAGTCTCTTGTTTTATATCCAGTTGAAGTTTTTTCAACATTTCCATGCATAGGGTCACATGACCATACCACTTTTTTACCTTCAGATTCTACACGTTTTAGAAGGTTTGGATATATATCAGCTACTTTTTGGGCTCCCATCCTAACAATAAGGTTTAATCTTCCTGCTTCATTTTCTGGGTTTAGTTTGTCAATTAGTTTAATAAGTTCATCCTCTTTCATAGATGGTCCAACTTTACATCCAATTGGATTTTTAATACCTCTAAAAAACTCTATGTGAGCTTCATCTAGATCTCTTGTTCTGTCACCTATCCATAACATATGAGCACTACAGTCATAATAATCACCTGTTAAACTATCTTTTCTAGTTAAAGCTTCCTCATAGTTTAATAGTAACGCTTCGTGTGAAGTGTAAAGTGTAGTTTCACTAAGTTGTGGAGTGTTTGCTGAAGTTATCCCACACGATTCCATAAACTTTAATGTTTCAGATATCTTAGTTGCTAGATCTTCATATTTTTCACCAAGTGTATGATCTCTCATATAGTCAAGATTCCATTTGTGTACTTTGTGTAAATCAGCCATACCACCTCTTGCAAAAGCTCTTAGAAGATTTAGTGTTGCTGCACTTTGGTTATAAGCTTTTAACAATTTTTTTGGATTTGGAGTTCTTGATTTATGGTCTGCTTCAATTGCATTTATAATATCACCTCTATAGCTTGGATACTCTATACCATCTATCATCTCAGTATCACTACTTCTTGGTTTTGCAAACTGTCCTGCAATTCTACCAACTTTAACAACAGGTTTCCCACCACTAAATGTCATAACAATAGCCATCTGCATCATAACTTGAAAAAGTGATTTGATATTTTGTGCATTAAAAGAGTTGAAACTCTCAGCACAATCTCCACCTTGAAGTAAAAAAGCTTTTCCGTTTGCTACATCAGCAAGGCTTGATTTTAGTCTTCTTGCCTCCTCTGCAAATATAAGTGGTGGATAAGAGGATAACTCTTTTTCCACTTTTTTTAACTTTTTTTGATCCTCGTAAGTTGGTTGTTGTTTTATAGGAAAGTCTCTCCAACTATTTGGTGTCCAAATATTGCTCATATTAAAACCTTTTAATCTTTTTTAATTTTTTGTAATAATTCTTGAAATGATACCTTAAATGCACTCAATCCATCTTGAAGTAGATTGTTGTAAATAGTATCAATTTGTATCCCATTTTTAGCCAATGTACTAAAATATTTATCGCAAGTTTCTTCATCTATTATATTAGATTCTTTTTTGTTCCCATTTTCAAGCCATGCTTCAATTGTAGCTAATGGGGCAGTGTTTATACTATTTGGGTATATAAGTTGATCAATATAGTAGCTTTTTGGAAGATCATCACCTTTTACTCCAGTTGAGGCAAAAAGAGTTCTTATGTTTTTATTTTTTATTTTCTCAACCTCATGGTAACACTTAGCTGCATTTATAATACCTGTTTTTGATGGTTCTATTTTTTTTGTTTTTAACTCTTCATCTAAACTTCTATCAAATCTACTAACAAAAACTGATACTACAGCTTTAGTGTCTTTTCCACTTTTTTTAATACCTTCACTTAAAGCTTCGGCACATTTTTTTGCTTGAGTAGGTGAAAAGATTAAAGTAGCATTTACACTTATACCTAAGCTTGTAAGCTCTTTCATCGCTGTATATCCTGCATCAGTTGCAGGTATTTTTATCATCACATTTTCATAACCAATTGTTGAGTGTAGTCTTGCACCCTCTTCAATTGTCCCCATCATATCATCACATAAAGTTGGGTCCACCTCTAAAGAGATAAATCCATCATTTGGATTTTTATCATAAAGAGGTTTTAAAATTTGTGCAGCTCTTTTAATATCAGTTATTGCTAACTCTTCATATATTTTTTTTGTCTCATTTGCTTGTAACATATTGATCTGTTGCTCATATGCATTGGAGTTTGTTATAGAGTCTTTAAATATAGCAGGATTACTAGTAGCTCCGTGTATAGTTTTATTATCTATTATAGTTTGAAAACCATCTTCTAAAAAATCTCTTTCTATAAAATCACACCAAATAGAATAGTTTATATCTTCTCTTAAATTCATCATATCTCCAATTATTTATTATTGCATAGTAGATCTTTTTCTACATTGCCTTTATAGTCTTTTAAAATAAAACCTTTACACTCTTGATTGTTTTGGTTATCATTAAAACTAACAGTATATCTCATACCTTTTATATTTATATCTTCCCTTAAAAACTCTTGCGTAGCATAAACTTTTACATTTGAGAAGTTTTCATATCCTAATTGAACAAGTATTTTTGAAGCTTTAGTTGCTTTACCCATACTAACTAAATAAAAAAACAATATCCCTGCTACAATAAGGATCCCTATTATGATAAACGTTTTTTTAGGTATAGGTCTTACTTCAATTTTTTCGCTCATATATATCCTTATATCTTAAAGTTGCCCATTTTACCATAATTTAGATATAATCACCTTTATGAAAAATGTATTAGTAATTTTAGATGGTCCATTAGCGAAGTCCCTTATCAAAAGAATGGTTCAATTAAATAACAACCTTAACCATTACGATATAGTTTATAGTGATGATTCACTTATACCAAAGAATATACCATCAAATTTTGTACTTTACAAGTTTGATCCTACAAGCTATTCAAAACTCTCTTTTTTGCTTGGAAAAGTTTTGTATCAGGATGCTTTAGTTGTTTTAAATAGTAAAGATGAAACAAAAGCTGTTATATCAAATATAAGACAAAAGTATAAAACACTTAATTTTACAGTGTTTGATCAGTGGGACTTAAAAGTTGAAGATGATAATATAAAGTATTATAGGGGTCTTGATATCCTTTCAAATGGTCTTGTTGAACAGCTTCCAAATATACCTGTTTTTGCTCAAAATATTGGACAAAGAAAGGGTGAGATTATGGAGATCAAAATACCTTTTGGAAGTACATATGCGTATAGATATATAGGAAATATTGGTCAAAAAGATTGGAAAATAGTATCTCTTTATAGAAATCAAAAACTTATCACTGTTAAGCCAACTCTTGTTATAAAGCCAAATGATGTGATTATAGCTATAGGTAAACCAGAAGTTTTAATTCAAGTTTATAGTGCTATATCCAAATCTCTTACCCAGTTTCCTATGCCATTTGGACAAAATATCTATTTTTATATAGATATGTTTGTTCAAAGTGAATCTGAGATATTAGATGGGCTTGAGCACTCAAAGATTCTACACAAAAGGATGAAAAACTTAAAACTTATAGTAAAGATCACTCGTCCAACAACTGTTGAATCAATTGAAAAGATAAAAGATAAAATAAAAAATGAGGAAAATGTTATTTTAGAGATAGACTATCACAATATTGGTATCCATAAAATACTTAAAAAAGATAAGCTATCATATGATATTGGACTTATTATATTAACTAGAAAAATCTTATCATATAAAGAGGCTATTGCAGATATAGTATCACTAAAGCTTCCAATTTTAAAAATCGGTGCGGAGTATATCTCATCACTTAAAAACTCACTACTATTATTAAACGACAATAAGATTTATGAACAATTAGCTCCGCTACTATTTGATATCTCTAATCAGCTTAAAATTAAGCCAAAAGTTTTAGATATGGATCCAATTGGTGATAAAAATAGGGAAGAGTTGGTTTCACATTTAAATAATTTATCTAAAATATTCAATGAAAATATAGTTTTACTCCAAGGTAAACAAAACCCTATAAAGCAACTTTATAAAGAGCATAATATCTTACAAATAATACCTTTAAAGCCAGAGATGTTTAAGAAGCGTAGAATCTCATTTTTCAATACAGATAGTGATATTTTATCTTTTGATATCAATAAGTATAATCAACTTTTAATACCTGTAATTGACGAGTCATCATCAACTTAATTAAAACTTAACACGGGATTATACTGATTGTCACAATCTATAGCTAAGTTTAAAACTTAGCTATAGATAAATTAAAGCATAATACCTCTTATCATAAAAAATACAGATGCTGACATAGCTGCTGCTGCTGGAACTGTTATGATCCATGAAGCTACTATTTTGTTTACAGCTTCCCTTTTTACATATTTAACTTTAGCTATAGATTTAAAATCTTTTTTCTCCTCTTTAACTAAATCTTTTTTATTGCCAATAAGTTTATATAGCTCTACTATTCTCTCATACTCCTCTTGAGTTTTATTTTTATTATCATCAAGTTGTTTAAACTCTTTTTGTAAAATTTCTAACTCTTTTTTATCTGATTCAAATTTCTCTTTAGTCTCTTTTAATAGATTTGCTTCACTATTGTATAGATATTCTCTTAAAAATCCAACTCCAAAAACTCCACCAATAGCAATATGGGTAGAGCTAACAGGAAGTCCAAGTTGAGAGGCTATGATAACAGTTATAGAAGCTGCAAGTGCAATAGCAAATGCTCTTGTTTGGTCAAGTTCAGTTATCTCAGAACCAACTGTTTTAATAAGCTTTGGACCATAAAGTGCAAGACCAACTGCAATACCAATAGCACCAACAGCCATAACCCAAAATGGGATACCAACTTTACTATTGATCCCATTACTCATAATAGCATCATTTATTGCAGCAAGTGGTCCAATAGCATTTGCAACATCATTTGCTCCATGTGCAAAACTTAGAAGTGCAGCACTAAATATTAAAGGTATAGTAAAAAGATTATTTACACTTTCTCTATTGTTTTGTAAAGAATCAGATGCTTTTGCTATAAGTGGTTTTACTATAAAGTAAATCGCAACAGCTATAATAAGTCCAATTGTTAATGCCATAGGAAAATCAATCTTTACTAACTTTTTTATACCTTTAACTATTATATATGTTGAGAATGCCCAAGTCATAATTGCTATAAGTAAAGGTACTATTTTTTTTGCATTTTCTATCATATCCTCTTTGAAAAATATGGAACGTTTTATAAAGTATAAAAATGCAGCTGCTATGATACCCCCTAAGACTGGTGAGATTATCCATGAAGCTGCTATTTTCCCCATAGTTCCCCAAGATACTATGCTAAATCCAGCTGCAGCAATCCCTGCACCCATAACACCACCAACTATAGAGTGTGTAGTTGAAACAGGTGCACCTAAAGATGTGGCTATATTTAACCACACTGCAGCACTTAAAAGGGCTGCAGTCATAGCCCATATAAAGATCTGTGGGTCATGTATCATAGCAGGATCTATGATCCCTTTTTTGATTGTCTTTACAACATCTCCACCAGCTATAAGTGCTCCACTAGCTTCAAAAACCGCTGCAATTACTATAGCCCAAAACATTGTAAGTGCTTTTGATCCAACTGCTGGTCCTACATTGTTTGCAACATCATTTGCACCTATGTTCATAGCCATATATGCACCAAACACTGCTCCAATTATTAGAAATGTATTATTTGGTACATCTCCATGTGTAAAAGAGCTCCATATATATACAATAGCGATAAACAAAAATGCTAATGCTAATCTTGTATAACCAGCTTGACTTTTAGTGGTAACTTTTTCCATTTTTTTGATAGTTTTTATATCCATCTTTAGTACCTTTATTTTATTTGGGTAAGTATAAGTTGATTATGTGTTCAATTTGTGATTTTTGTAACCAAACTGTAACCAATCTATTGTATTATAACAATATTGGATTGATACGCTGATTAGTGAGATGAGTTTTATATATGTGGAAAGTTAAGATTATATATATTAAATACATATAATATAACTACTAATTTTCAGTTTTTTTTGAAAATCCACCACTTTTTGATTTTTTTGTTAAGTTTAGTTCACCAATATAACTATTATAGTCTATTCCATTCATATGCATAATAGCAATACACTTTGCTATAACTGCAAGTGCGTTTGGAACTTCCCCTTTTTTCTTGTATGATTGTATATTTTTGTCACTTACTTTTATGAGTTGTGCAAATTTTGGTAGAGTAATTTCAGCATCTAAAAGATGCTTTTTAAAATCTATAAATGTCATTATCCTACTGTACTACCTTTTAGTTTTGTTTGAAGTGCATTTATTTGTGATTGCAGTTCTATAATTTTTGATTGAAGATTATGGTTCTCTTTACTTAGCTCTTTTACCTTCTTCATCATCTCTAGTTTTTTATTTTTTTCATCTGCTACAATATGATCTTTTTGTTTAGTTAAGTTTGCTATATCTCTTTCATAATGTGTAATTTGAGCATTTAGTGCAACTACTTTTTGTTTCTCTTTATTTAAAGAGTTCATTATAAATTCAGCATCCTTACTATTTACATTATTACTTTGAAGTCTAGCTACAGTCTCCTCTAGCTCTTTTATTTTTTTAGATAAAGTTGATTCTTTAGTTCTTTGCTCCATGATATTTTTTCTAACACGTTGCATTGTTTGTTGTTTCTCTAGCTCATCACCTGTTTGGTCAATACCGATATAAAGATACCCCTCAACAGCAGATGTAGAATCGTTTTTCATAGGTATAACAGTTGCGCTAAGGTAAAAAACTTCATTCTCTTTTGACTGAAATTTTATTTTGCCTTTATACTTTGTTTCACTTCCAATTAGTTTAACTATATCATCATTGTTATTTATAACAGCATCTTTATGTAGTAGATTACTTATATTCATACCAACAATTTGATCTTTTGAATATCCTGCAATATCACATAAAAGATCATTTGCTTCAGTTATATCACCATTTAGGTCAACTTTAAATATTGAGGTTATATCATCCATGATCCCCATATACTCTTCTAGCTGCTCCTCTTTTTTATGGATAAGATGCTTATTGTGCTCAGCAGTACAAAGTTTTGATACATTTTGAAGCAGCTCAGTTGTATTTATAGGTTTAAGCGCATAGTAAGATATCTTAAGCTTTATAGCTTCCATAAGATAATTTGACTCTCCATGAGCTGTTGTAAATATAATAGGTATCTCATCATCAAGTGATCTTATCTCTCTTGCCATCTCTATCCCATTTAGATTTGGCATATTTATATCACTTATTATGGCATCAATTTTACTTTTTCGCTCCAAAGTATAATATTTAAATTGATTTGCACCATCGTTACCATCATTACAGATTACAACTTCACCAAATATCTTTTTTAAGATACTACTTAGAGAGTTTCTTATACTCTCATCATCTTCAACATACATTATAGTAAGGGTTTTTAGAAATTCTTTATCAAACATACGTTATTATATATCACTTAGACTAAATTTATAATTAGAATTTTTACAATATTTTTACTTTCAATAAACAAATAGAAAAATAAAAACTTTTAAATAACTTAATTTAAGGTTAATATA
>JGI997J19993_1000279_pt1 | contig 16878 bp, 15 predicted proteins | sample Etolagbewater25m_FD_19993 | JGI IMG/M metagenome (IMG submission 19993)
ACAACACTTACTGTTGCACAAGCTAGCCAATTTATCGTTAGTATGGGTGCTGATTTTATAAAAAAAGAGGAAATATCACAAATTATTAAAGATGATATGAAAGAAAAGGAAAAATTAACAAATGATAGATAAAAAATTGCTAGAAAAAGAGTTTGAAAAAGTAAGCTTAGCTTTAGAAAAAAAAGGGGTATCAAAAGAGGTTTTATCTGATTTAAAAGAGAAAGCACTTACTACAAAAGCTATAAGACAAGAGATGGAAAATCTTCAAGCTCAACAAAAGCAACTCTCAAATCAATTTGGTTCATATAAAAAAGAAGGCAAAGATATAGCACCTTTAAAACAACAAATTGATAATTTAAAAGATGAGAAACAAAAACTAGAAGATACTGTAAAATCAAATGAAGATTTAATAGATTCAATTATAATGGGAATTCCAAATTTACCTGATAATTCAGTGCCTATAGGAGCTGATGAAAATGAAAATGTAGTTTTAGAAACTATAGGTGAAAAACCTTCTTTTAACTTTGAACCAAAAGAGCATTGGGAACTTGGTGAAAACAACGGAATGATTGATTTTACAAGAGGTGTAAAATTAGCAAAAAGTAGATTTGCTGCACTTAAAGGTATTGGGGCACGACTTGAAAGAGCTTTGATCAACTATTTCCTTGATTTTAATCGCCAAAGAGGATTTGAAGAGTGGTATGTTCCTTTCATGGCAAATACAAATACTCTTGAGGGAACTGGTCAGTTACCAAAATTTGAAGATGATTTATTTAAAATTGAAGGGGAAGATTTATATTTAATCCCAACTGCAGAAGTACAACTTACAAACCTTTACAATGATGAAATCATCTCTAGTGAAGAGTTACCATTACTTCTTACATCATATACTCCTTGTTTTAGAAAAGAAGCAGGAAGTGCTGGACGAGATACAAGAGGGATGATAAGACAACACCAATTTGACAAAGTTGAAATGGTAGCCATAACAACACAAGAACAATCAGAAGAGATATTCAAAAAAATGGTTGAAACAGCAAGTGACTTGCTTACATCATTAGGGCTAGCACATCAAAAAGTTCAATTATGTACAGGTGATTTAGGTTTTAGTGCTTCAACAACAATTGACTTAGAAGTATGGTTACCAGGTCAAAATACATATAGAGAAATAAGTTCTATTTCAAATACAAGAGAGTTCCAATCAAGACGAGCAAAAATACGATATAAAGATGGGAAGAAAAATATTTTATGCCATACTTTAAATGGTTCAAGTTTAGCAGTAGGAAGAACTTTAGTTGCAATTATGGAAAATTACCAACAAGAAGATGGCAGTATAAAAATACCAACTGTTTTAGAAAAGTATATGTAATAAAAGCAAGGTGATTTCACCTTGACTTTTACTACTCTTTAGATCCAAATATCTCTATTTTTTCTATAGTATCACTTTGTTTGATACTATCAAGCACATCAAAGCTCTCTTTATCATTCGCTTCAATTCCACCAAAAACTGTATGACCTCTATCTAAATGTGGACAAGGGACAAAACAGATAAAAAATTGACTACCACCCGTATTTGGACCAGCATGAGCCATTGAAAGACTCCCTTTTTTGTGTACTTGACCTTCACCTTGTGTTTCACACTCTATAGCCCAATCAGGACCTCCAGTACCTGTTCCTGTAGGACAACCACCTTGTGCCATAAATCCATCGATTACTCTATGAAAATTTAATCCATCATAAAAACCATCATTTGCCAAATGTGCAAAATTTGCTACTGTATTTGGTGTAAACTCTGGAGTTAACTTTGCCCAAATTACCCCTTTTGAAGTAGTAAACTTAGCATATTGTAATTTATCTAACTCTTCTTGTGATAAATCATACTCTTTTAATTCTTTTTGAAATCCAAACATTTTTTTCCTTTTAATTTTAATTTATATCATGAAGCTCTTTAAATAAATAAGCTTCAACTATGTCATCTACTGATTTTTGCAATGGTGCAACAAGTACAGAAATACCCTCATCCATAAAAGGCCACACATATTCTTGTTGACTATTCACTATCACCACATCAACCCAATCACTTATCTCTTCTCTTGTCTGATAAAATTCAGACTTTATAACTTTTCCTTCTGTTAATTCAAGTAAAAGCCAATATGACACATCATCAAATGATGTAATCTGTGCCTCATCTATATCACTATCATCTACAGGTATTAATATATTCATAAACTTATATCCTTTACAAAAGTTGAATTATATGTAATATTTATAAAATACTCCTTAGAGAACTTATTTAAGCTCTTCATCAAGAACTTTAATACCTTCATCTACTAAAGAATCTATTGAGATAAAGATATCACTTGAATCGCTTAACAATAAATCAAACTCTTTTACATCTTCAGATAGTATATTAAAAGAACTTACTGTTTTTAGTGCTACTATAAGATTATTTCCTTTTGTAATAGATTCATCCAGTTTATCTATGTTTTGTTCAATTTTGATAATATTTTTAGCCATTTTTAAAGCTTTTTCTTTACTATACTCTTTCATTCTAGTTTTTAATATATCATCATTTTTAATTTGATCTAAATTCTCATCTAGCTTATCTATAAAATTTTCTGTTTGATCTTTATAAACTTCAAATTTTTCTTTCAATGTTACAACTTCATTTTCTGCTGTTTCCCATTTTCTTATAAACTTTTTTGTTGATTCATTTTTAAAAACATATTTTATCTTTTTTGCTTCTTCTTTAGCTTCAATTGCTTCTTGATATGTTTTTTTTACTGTATCTTTTTGTTCTGAAAAATCTTTAATTGCTTCTTTAAACTCTACTAGATATTTTGGTGTATCTTTATATAAATAATTATCTTCTATATATCCCCACACATAATAGCCCACGATAATTAAAATTATTATTTGAAAAGTAGAGATACCTTTTTTGAAATTTTTTGGTAAATTATTTTTCATCAACTACAACTTTGTCCATGTGTATATCCATTTGAGGATAAGGGATAGAGATATTTTTTTCATCAAATGTTAATTTCACTTTTTCTATCGTGTCAAACTTCACACCCCAATAATCTTCACTTTTCACCCAAGCACGAGTTACAAAATTCACACTGCTATCTGCTAATTCAGACACTGCAACAAAAGGTACTGGATCTTTTAAAACTCTTTCATCATTATTTAAAATCTCTATCAATGTTTCTTTGGCAAGCTTTAAGTCATCATCATAGCCTATACCAAATACAGTATCTACTCTTCGTGTATCTTTTCTTGAATAATTTGTGATATTCCCACCTATTACTCTTGAGTTAGCTACTATGATAATTTTATTATCTCCTGTTTTTAAAACTGTATTAAAAATATTTATCTCTTCAACAACCCCTGAAGTTCCACCAGCTTCTACAAATTCACCTACTTTTATAGGTTTAAAAATAATTATCATAACTCCAGCACTAATATTTGACAGTGTACTTTGAAATGCCAAACCAACAGCTAAACCAACAGCTCCCAGTATTGCTATAAATGATGTTGTTTCAACACCTAACTGTCCAAGGGCAGAAAGGGTAACCACTACAAGTAATATTCCATAAATTACGCTTGATAGAAATTTTTCCAAAGTAATATCTATTTGTCCTGTTTTATTTAAACTTTTTAAAGTTATGTCTGTAATCCATCTTGCTAATTTTTTTCCTATAAAAAATATTGCTATTGCAATTGCTATTTTTATTGTAAATTCCATAATCATTATTTATTTTTCCTTTTATTTTATAATTGTAGCTTCTACTCGTCTATTTTGCTCTCTACCCTCTTTAGTATCATTTGTACTTAGAGGTTGAGTTTCTCCATATCCTTTGTATGTTAATCTCGCTTTATCAAGACCTATCTCGATAAGTTTTTGCATAACAGCTTGTGCTCTTTTTTCTGATAATGTTTGGTTATATTGTTCACTTCCTATTGAATCTGTATGACCATTTATCTCAGCTTTATAATGAGGCATCATATTCATAAATTCAACAAATTTATATAATCTATCATTGTATTGATCTTTTATGATATATTTATCTGTATCGAAGTTCACTCCTAAATTATAATCTAGTGGACAACCATGAGTATCTACACTAAACCCTTTTAATGTCTTTGGGCATTTATCATCTTTATCATATACACCATCTCCATCACTGTCTAATAATACAATTTTGTCTTTCTCTACTTCTTTTTTTACAACTTTTCCAACAATTTGTTTTTCTTCTACTATAGGTTCTTTTGCAGATGATTCGCCAAAAGAAAATCCTAAACCAACTGTATAAATTAACTCATGTTCTACACTATGTTCTAAATTGATTTGATCTCTTACTTCTGCTCGTAAAGATACTACATCATTTAATAGAAACTTCAAACCTACACCTAAATTTGCAGTTACAGAATCATTTACTTTTAAATACTCTTTACTAAAATCTTCATATCCCAAACCTATCATACCATAAGGAATAATATTTTTAAAATGATTATAATTATGTAACATATTTATAGAATATCTATTTATATTAGTCTCTAAAGTAGTATTTTCATAATCTACATCATTACTTCGTTCATAGATAAATTCAATTTTATCAAACATATTCTCTAAAATTAAATTATTATCCATACCAAATCTTATACCATGATTTTTATGGTCATCAAGTTTCAAATCACTTTGGGACTTTGTTCCGCCAATAGTTAAACCTACTTCATACGGTTGCTGTGCACTTAATAATAAACTTACGGCAGATATTGTTGCTAATACTATTTTTTTCATATCACATCCTTTTATTCTATATTCTAATTGTAGCAAGATTTTAATAAATAAATTAATAACAAAAGATTTTATATTGTAACCTTTTTAACTACTGAACATACCGTTAAAGCTCATTGGGATAAAATATATTAAACTTAAAAGGATTTATAAATGAAAAAAGTATTATTACCATTAGTTAGTTTATTTGTTCTCATTGCATTAACTGGCTGTGGAGAAGAAACAGCAGGAGATAAGCTTGATAAAGCTATGGATTCTACTAAAGAAGCAACAAGTAGTGCATTAGACAGTATAAAAAAAGCTGTAGATAACTAAAAACTCATATTTGGCGGTAGATTATTTCTACTGTTATATGCTTGATTCTAATTTATTCATTTTATTATTTTAAATTAATTGTGATTTATTTTATATAAGAAAAGTACTCCTCCCAGATACCTAAACACACCAAAGATAAAGGTTCCTTGCTGTATTCCTACCCTGGGGAATTGCCTTTAAAATTAATTGTAAAGGTCTAAGAGAAGCAGTCAAAATACTATTGTATTCTCAATGCTTACCTTATATGAAGAGATGGAATTGTAATTAAATTTATATTAAGATAAGTTTAAATAGAGTTAGTAGTCTCCTAACTCTATTTATTTTATAATCTTAGAATCCACTCATTTGTACATAAGTAGATATCATATCTAATAATGGATCAATATATATTATAGATGTTACTGTAATAATTGCAGATACTCCTATAACAGTTTTTAAAGGATTATTTGCATTCCCCATAAACTCTATTCTATCATCATTTCGTGGTTCTTTTAAGAACATATATACTATTAGCTTTAAGTAGTAATACGCAGCTATAGCAGAGTTTAGCGCCATAATAAGTGCAAGTATAATATATCCACCGTTTACAGCAGCACCAATTAGATACATTTTACCCCAAAATAAACTAAATGGAGGGACTCCTGCTAAACTTAATAAAAATAATCCCATTATTGAAGCAGAAACTGGAGAAAATTTAATCATTCCAGCAAATTTTTCAAAAGGATGGTCACTTTGGAATCCATGAGCATTTTTAGTTCTATTCACCCATAACATTGCAAATGCACCAAGGTTTGTAAATGTAAATAAAATCCAGTATAAAAATAAACCTTCAGTTGCTTGTGTAGTACCAACTAAAATTGCACCCATTACAAACCCTGCATGAGAGATTGAAGAGTATGCTAACATTCTTTTTACATCTGTTTGAACAAGAGCTACCATATTTGGTAAAGTCATGGTAGTTATAACAATGATATATAGTACCATCTCAACCCATGCATTATCAACACTTACAAATATTTCAAAAAATCTTAATGCTACGATAAATGCTGCAATTTTTGGTACAATAGACATATACCCAGCCATCGCTGAACTACTTCCCTCATAAACATCAGGTGCCCAAGTATGAAATGGAACTAATGATAATTTAAATCCAAGACCACCAATAATAAATACAACCCCTAATAATACTATAGGATAATTTGCAAAATCAGATGCAACTAATGATGCTGATATTTGTCCAAGTTCTACACTTCCTGTAAGTCCATAAAATATCATAGAACCAAAAGCAAAAAATCCTGCTGCTAATGCACCCATTGTAAAATATTTTATTGCGGCTTCTGTTGATTTATCTCTATTATGCATAGCTATTAATGTATATAATGCCATAGATGCTGTTTCAAGCCCAACAAAAATTAAAATCAGATTATCTGAAGCTACCATAAATTGGAAACCAGCTATCATAAACAAGAATAGCGCAAAATACTCTGGATATCTATATTCATGAAATCGTTGTTGCGACAATGCAAGTATGATAAATAAACCAGATGCTACTAATATAATCATTTGTGCTAAGATAGATATTCCATCCATTAACATTACATCAAAGAATCCTCTTGTAGCACCACTATAACCAATCAAAGCACCTAAATCTATAAGTATAATTAAAATACTTAACATAACATATAATGATTTATGTAAATTTTTAGTAACTAAATCTATACATAATATTAATAATGCCCCAACAATTACTATAAGCATTGGTACTAATGATGGTAGATTTAATGCTTGAAGATCTACTGAAATTGGCTCAATCATTATTTTGTCTCCCCTATTGTATTCACTGAAGCTATTGTTGCTTTAGCTTCTGGTGTAACTGATTTTAAATACATCACTTGTACAAGTTGTTTTACAGAATTATCAACAGGTTCTAGTATAGGTTTTGGATATACACCCAAATATACAACTAGCATAACTAAAGGAACCAACGCAGCTATCTCTCTACCTTTGATATCTTGTAATTTTTCATTTATTGGATTTGTTATTGGACCAAAAAATGTTTTTTTGTAAAGAACTAACATATATACTGCACCTAAAATAATTGTTGTACCCGCAAGTCCTGTTAATACAGGAGATACAGCAAAGAATCCAAGTAAACTTAAAAACTCACCAACAAAACCTATAGTAAGAGGAAGTCCAACTGATGCCATAAGCATAATTCCAAACACTGTTGCATACATTGGCATCACTTTTGCTAAACCACCAAACTCACTCATCATTTTAGTATGTCTTCTGTCATAAATAACTCCAACAAGCATAAACAGAGCACCAGAAACGATACCATGTGAAATCATAAGAAATAATGACCCACCAATACCCTCAACATTTAATGCAAAAATTCCAAGAATAATTACACCCATATGAGAAACTGAAGAGTATGCTATAACCTGTTTTATATCTTCTTGTGCATAAGCTACTAATGCTGTATAAATTATAGCAATTATTGCTAATATAGCCATAGGTATCATTAAAGCAACACTCGCATCTGGAAACAGAGGAAGTGAAAATCTAATAAATCCATAAGTACCCATTTTAAGAAGTACAGCCGCAAGAATTACAGAACCAATTGTAGGTGCTTGACCATGTGCGTATGGAAGCCATGTATGAAATGGTACCATTGGTACTTTGATAGCAAAACCTAAGAAGAATGCTACAAATAACCACATTTGCATATCAATAGGAAGCATCATCATATTCCAATCTAAAAGACTAAAACTCCAGTTTCCTGTTGTTTGAAAATATACATATCCTAAATATAGCATACCAACAAGCATCACTAATGAACCTGTAAATGTATATAAGAAGAATTTGATCGACGCATAAATTCTAAGCTTACCACCCCAAGCACCAACAATATATAACATAGGTACAAGTGATAATTCCCAAAATACATAGAATATAATTGCATCTAAAGCAACAAATACCCCAACCATTGTCATCTCTAAAAACAGCACTGTCAAAATAAGATTTTTTAAATCTCTTTTTTCAGTTAATCCAATGATAGAGATCATAGTCATAAATGTTGTCATTATTATTAAAAATAATGAGATACCATCTACCCCTAAATTATACGCTATACCGTATTGAGATATGATAGGTATAAATTCACTAAACTGCATACCTGCATAATCAGTATCAAAACTAACCCATAAAAGACAAGAAAGAAGAAACTCAATTGCCGTTACTGTGATCCCATATGCTCTAATTGCATTCTTATCTACCATAAATCCTATGACAGCTGCAAATGCTGGGAAAAATATTAAAATTGATAAAATATGTTCCATTTACCTTCCTTCCTTACTTCAAGTTGCCAAAAGCAACAACTAATATAACAAGAATAAGAATACCTATTCCCATCCATTTTAAAGATTTTGATAAGTTCCCTGATTGCATTGCTGTACCAGCTTCTCCACCACCATAGATACCTTTTGCAATACCATCTACTATTGCATCTACTAATCTTAAATCTAATTCTTTCCAGCTAAAGCTTGATAATTTACCATAAGGTTTTGAAACTACTGCTTCCCAAAAATGAGGTATATAATATTGATTTGCTAATATTTTATAACATAATCTATTTTTCATTTTTTCACTGTAGTATGTTCCGTCTTTTTTGAACTTTAATACTGCAAATGCTATACCACCAAGTGCAATAGCTGTTGTTACTGCAATTAGAGTATAGAAAGTTCCACTACTTACATGAATATCAAGCGGTGGTAAAACTTTTGTTACCATCTCAACAAACTGATGTTCAAACCAACCTGCAATTATTGCAAGTATTGCAAGTGGAGTCATAGCCGCAATTACAAATGGATATGTTTCATGTGGATGTACTTTTGCATGATCAAAATTCTCTTTTCCATAAAATACATACATAACAAGTCTAAATGAATAAAATGCTGTTAATCCCGCTGTTATCCATAAAACTGCCCATAAAATATATGCATGAGTTCCAAAAGCAACTTCAAGAATTAAATCTTTTGAAAAGAAACCTGCTAGTGGAAAAATACCCGCTAATGCTACTGAAGCAATAGTCATAATCAATGCAGTTTGAGGCATATGTTTTGCCAATCCACCCATTTTTTTAATATTTATCTCATCATTTGTTGCATGCATAACATTACCTGCACCTAAGAATAATACAGATTTAAAGAAAGCATGAGTTGCTAGATGGAAAAGTGCTACCCAATATGCACCAAGACCAGCTGCAACAAACATATATCCAAGTTGTGATAATGTAGAAAATGCAATAATCTTTTTCATATTAGTAGCCACTAATGCCATAGAAGCAGCTCCCATAGCTACAAAAGCACCAAGACAAGCAATAAAATAACCAACTTCAGGGACAACTGTAAAAATCTCATTTGCTCTAATTACCAAATAAACCCCTGCTGTTACCATTGTAGCTGCGTGAATAAGTGCAGATACAGGAGTTGGACCCTCCATCGCATTTGCAAGCCAAGTATTAAAAGGGAATTGTGCTGATTTACCCATAGCACCTATGAAAAGAAAAGCAGCTATTGCTACAATTAGTCCATGGTCTAAAGTTCCAATTTTTGCAAATACTGCATCATATTGTAAAGAACCAATATTCCAAAATATTAAGAACATACCAATTAACATCCCTAAGTCAGCAACTCTATTCATTATAAAAGCTTCATTTGCTGCCCAAGATGGAGATGGAGAAGAGTATGGTGAAAGTGTTGAAAAAGGTGATTCTTCAAGATTTTTACTTCTTTTAATATCTTCTTTATGATACCAAAATCCAATTAATCCCCAAGAACAAAGACCAACACCTTCCCATCCTATAAACAATCCAGCAAAGTTATCAGACATAACAAGAATCATCATCGAAAATACAAACGCAGATAACCATGCAAAAAATCTATTAAAACTTTTATCATGATCCATATATCCAATTGAGTGAATATGTACCATTGTTGAAACGATTGTTACAACAACCATCATCACAACACTTACTTGATCAACTACAAATCCAAAAGGAATATCCACATTACCTATAACAATCCAATCTAACATTCTAACATGAACAATTGTTTCTGTTAAATAAACATGCATCAATAAATTCAATGATGCTATTAACGATACTGCAAGTAGCGCAGATGTAACTACACCAACAAACAGTTTCTTTGGACTATTACCAAATAGTGTTGCAAATAATGACCCAACTAGTGGAGCAAAAAGTGCAATATATAAATAACTCTCCATACCTCTATCCCTTCATACTTTGTAATGAGTCTAAGTTAATATTATTGTTTCTTTTAAACCATAATACTAAAAGTCCCAGACCTATTGCTACTTCACTTGCTGCAATCGCAATAATAAAGAATGCAAACATTTGACCTGTTAAATCTCCATGAAATTTAGAGATAGCAGCCATACCAATATTTACTGCATTTAACATAATCTCTGTAGAGAAAAATAACATAAGTAAATTTTTTCTTCTTAATGCACCATACATACCTATCATAAAGATAAGAGTACTTAGAATTAAATAATCATTTAATGTTACACTCATTTAATATCCTTTTCAATCTCTGTATCAGTTTTGTGATTATCAATCTCATGCTCACTTAGTTGAGTGATTGATATATCCATTTTTTTACCAGCAAGTATAATTCCACCAATCATAGCCACAAGTAACATAACGGCAGCTACTTCAAATGGCACAAGGTATTTAGTAAATAATACTAATCCAATATCTTGAGTATTCCCATATGCTTCATGGATTGGATAATGTGCTGTTGCATTTGCCCCAATTATAGGAGCCACAAATATAGCAACTACTAACAATGCTACAATACCTGTTAACATAAATGTCAATCTAGGGTTGGCTACTGATTCTTGAACATCATTAATTGAATCAAAAAACATCATACCAAATGCATATAAAGCCATTACAGCTCCTGTGTATACTACAATTTGTACAGCACCTAAAAACTCAGCTCCTAAAAGGAAGAAAAATGCCGATATAAATATCATACCAGCTGCTAGTGAACTCAATGCATACAGTGCATTTTTTGTTATCACTGTTACAGTAAACATTGCTATTGTTAAAAAAGCAAACAGATAAAAAGCTACTACTTCAAACATATCTTAATCCTTTAATAAGCCAATGGCGTTTTTTTAATTTTTTTATCAGCATCTGGAGATATTGCACCAAATCCTTGATATTCAAGTTGACTTTGAAGTTCTGCAAACGGAGTTAGAAGATCATCTTTTAATACAAAATGCTCTCTTTGTTCACTCGCATTTTCATATCTATCACCATGTACAATAGCAAGCTCTGGACAAACTTCTGCACAATATCCACAAAAAATACATCTTCCTAAGTTAATTGTATATTCCATAACTTCTTTTCTTGAATTTTCATCAATTTTTGTATCCATTCTTATACATTTTGAAATACAAATTTTTTCACAAAGTCCACAACCAATACATCTATTATTTCCACTTTCTAATAGTCCTAAAAGCTTGTGTACTGCTCTATATCTTGGACTGATTGGTAGTTTTTCTATTGGATATTGTGTATTATGTGATTGTCCATTGAACAATACATCTTTCATTATTTTAAAAGTTATCCCTAACCCTTTAAATAATTCAACACTAAACCCTCTATCCATAATTTGTTTGAATTTATCCCAACCAGATGTTGGATAATCTTCAATATCCATCATCACATAGTTTTGACTTCCTACATTTCTTTCTTTTAATTCTTTAAAACTCATAACTAAAACCCTTATTATATAACTACAATAGCAGTAACTAAAATATTTAATAATGCTAATGGCATTAATATTTTCCAACATAACCACATAAGTTGATCAGGTCTTACATGTGGCCAAGATGCTCTCGTCCATAAAAATAGGAAAATTAAAAACATAACTTTTAAGATAATTGCAATAGCACCTGGAATAAACCATAAATCATTGAATCCACCTAAAAACATTAGAGATACTAAAAATGATATTGTAAATAGATTTGCATATTCCCCAATAAAGAACATACCCCATCTCATACCAGAATACTCTGTAGCGTACCCTGCAACAACTTCAGCTTCATGCTCAAGAAGGTCAAATGGTGTTCTATTTGTTTCAGCATATCCAGCAATTAAAAATAGGAAAAATGCAACTGGTTGTGTCCATATTAACCAATTTGAAATACCACCTGCTTGATAATTGTTAATATCAATTAATGATAAACTTCCAACTAACATCAAAGGTGCTAAAATAGATAATCCTGTTACAACCTCATAAGATAGAAGTTGAATTGCAGTTCTCGCCCCACCTAAAAGTCCCCATTTATTTGCTTGTGACATACCACCAAGTAAAGGTCCATAAAGTCCTGTAGCCATAACACCAAGTACAAATAACACACCAACATTTATATCAGATACAATTACACCTGGTACAAAAGGAACAGCTGTCATAGCAATAAATGCAGTAGCAGCAGTAATAACTGGTGCAATCATAAATATTAATCTATTTGCATTTTGTGGTATAAAATCCTCTTTTGTAAAAAGTTTTGCACCATCTGCTAATATTTGAAGCAATCCGTAAGGTCCAACATGTAGTGGTCCTGGTCTTCTTTGCATAAATGCTAAAATCTTTCTTTCAATATAAGTTGTAAACCCTGCTAATGCAGAAAATACAGCCAAAATAACTACTACTTTGACAATCGTCATTATAATATCATTATCCATCTTTTACACCCTTCTTAAATTTGCTTTACTGTATCTACAGTTATCAAATAGATTTTTTGTATCAATATTTTTATCAAATGTTGGAACATAAGAGATATCACCTTCAAGGTCACTATCTACTCTAACTTCTAATGTCATTGTAGTTCCATTTGATATGATTTCAACTTTACTATCATCTTCTAATTGTAATTTTTCTTTTAAACTTTGAGATAAATATAAAGCAACTATATCATCTTTTAGTTGATTTGATACTGCTGTAAACTCATTAAATTGATTTATTGGATTCCCACTGTAAATAATATACTCATTTTCTTCACATTTCAATGTTTTGAATTCAGATTTTACAGTTTCATCTAATGAACTTACTTCTTTAGATTCTAATACATATCCTCTATGTTCAGCCATATCATTTGTATAATGATTTTCTAAATAATCAAATGGAATTTTATTCAATATCATACTCGTATAGTCAATTGTATCACTTACTTTTTGATCTAAAATTTCATTTGCTATATCGTTTAATGTATATCCATCATAAGTAATAGCCGCATTTGTTGGTACAACTGTTTTATTAAAGTTTACAAAAGTTCCCTCTTGCTGTGACATCACCGGCATATCAAGTTCTCCATCACCTAAAGCACTTAATTGGAAATCAGCTTTCATATTATAACCAACTGTTTTACCACTCGCTATAACATCTAAGTCACATAATAAACTTACCCCTAAAGTATTTGTTTGTGTAGGTACAACCAATACTTTGAACTGCGTATATTTTTCTACCATTCCTGCAAGTTTTGCAATATTTTCAGAATTTGGATGATTTATACAATCTTCTCCAATAATTAAACTAAATGTATCCTTTTTCTCTAAGTACTTCTCTAAAATTTCTAATAATGACTCATCAGTACCTATAGCATCAAGTAATTTTGTATATACATACTCAACTTCAGTTGAAACTTTTTTAGGTACCATTTTTGTAACTTCTTTAGTTTCCCCTGTTTCTTCATCCGTTACAGTTTCTACGACTTTTTCTTTAATAGTTTCAGTTACAGTTTTTGTTCTTGTTTCATTTTGAGAAGCTAAGAACTCTACTACTGAAGCCGGTAAATCTTTTCCAAATTTATCTAGAACAAAATAAAGTACAGCCTCTTCACTTAAAACATTTGAGCTAATAGTTTCTATATTTTTACTAAATCCCTTGATATGAGTATCTCCCATAGGATGGAAGTATAAACCTGCACCTTTGTTCATAGTAAGAGCATTATTAAAAGCATATTTTACAGCTGGTGCGTCAGATTTTAAAAATGAACCTACAGATATAAGAAAGTTACTATTATGAACATCATTTACTGTTCCATTATAAAAGGTTTTCCCAGTTACAGAAGAGTAGTTTTCTAAAAAGTTTTTATATTTTAATGCATCAATATTAATAAGTTTTGCACCTGTTTTTTCTTTGATATTTTGAAGTATTGCAACTTCTTCATTTGTAATAAATGAGTTAAATACTATAGAATCTGCATTTTTTAAAGACTCAACGGCACTACTAAACGCTTTTTCATCTTTTGAAGCTTTATTTACATAATCAAAACCAAATCTTGCTGCACCACTTAAACTTACATAGTGAGCATCATTTGTCACTCTATATATTCTTTTTTCAGTATTCTTTTCAATTGTATTATGTTTTACATCATAATACATCAAAGCACAATCAGATGAGTAAGGGTTTGATGCAGGTATTTTTGTTAATTCCCAAGCATTTGATTTATATTGGAAATCTGTACTTACTAATGCCCCTACAGGACAAACAGCTATACACTCTCCACAATCAATACATTTTTCTTCTTCAAATCCAATAAGGTTTTTATTCAACTTATTCCACATAGCATATGCATCTTTTGGCATATTTGCTTTATAATCTTTATCAAGTGCTTCTGCACCTCTTTTAACTGTACCTAGTGCGTTTGAACCTATCATATCTTTACATACAGTTACACATTTTTCACAAACGATACAAAGTCCTGGGTCATATTTCATAACTCCCCAATCAGATGCTGGTCTATCTACATCTTGTACCGCATAGTTTTGTGCATCTACTTTCATATATAAAGAATAATTTTGAAGCTCACACTCTCCACTTTGATCACAGACACCACATTGTAATGGATGGTTTACATCATAAACTTCCATTATAGCTCGTCTTTCTTTCTCAATATTTGGAGTATTAACAGTTACTTCCATCCCCTCTTTAACTTTTGCATTACAAGAGTATACTTGTTTACCATCTACTTCAACTAAACATAATCTACAAGCTAAAGTTGGTGAACATTTTGTTTGATAACAAATAGCGGGAACAAAAATATCATTTGCTCTTGCCACATTTAATATAAATTCACCCTCTTTTGCTTGACATTGTTTACCATCAATAGTTATATTTATCATATTATCCATTACTGTTCAACCTTTTGAATTTGTACTTGCTTAAATCTATACCCTTGTGGTATTAAGTCACTATTGAGTCCATCGTTATATGTAGGATAAAGTGCTATTGTACCTTTGATTGTAGTATCAATTTTAAACTTTTTAGTTGTAATACTATTATTATATACTATATTAACTGTATCTCCATCTTTTATTTTTGCAGCTGTTGCAAAAGATGCACTTCCTCTTAGACTATCATTTGATTGTAGTTGTAAAGATTTTGCTGTACTAGTATTAAACTGATGTAGTGGTTCACATCTATAAACAACCGTTCCATTGTAAGTATTTATATCTGAAACCTCTTCTAAAGAGCACTCTTGTTCATCACATTTGCGATTTTCTAAATAGTATCCTCGTAAATCTTTCCCATACTTATCATAACCATTTGCAAGTTCATCAAAACTAATATTTTTAAATCCATTTTTTACTGGAAGTTCTGAAGTGTAGTCTATACTATTTTCTTTTTTTTCATTTAATAATTCATTTGCTACATCATTTAAACAATATCCATCAAATGATAATGCCACATTTGTGTTCACAACTTTTTGGTTTAAATCAACAAATGTACCCTCTTGTTGATTTAATGCAGGAACTTGAAAATCTCCATCACCATTACTACTTATTGTAAAGTCACCACTTACATTATAACCTACAACTTTTGCACTAGATTCTACATTTTTATCTAAATCACAAATCAAACTTACCCCAAGAGTATTTGTAGCAGATGGAACTAACATAACATTAAAATCAGTATATTTATCAATGAGTCCAATTAACTTTGCAATATTTGAACCGTTGCTGTGTCCATAAAGGTCTTCACCAATAATAAGTGTTTTATTTTGTCTTCTTGCAAGTTTTTTTACAATATGTTCTAACTCTTCTTCTCCAACACTTGTTTCGCCACTTAAGTATCCAATATCCAAATCATCAAAAAATACTTTTTGTGAATCAGGAATATTTGTCATTAAATAAGAAGCCAATAAGGCAATAACACCCTCTTCACTTCCTGCTTCATATTTAATAAATTGTGTATATTTATTTTGTAATGCAATATCATCAATAGGATGCATATAAACAAACTCTGCTCTTTGCTTTTTTGTTGCAATATTTGCAGCATATTTAATTCCAGGATTATCTCTACTAATTCTAGAGCCTATCATAATAATAGCATCACTAGCTTCTATATCTTTTGAGTCTGCTGTATAAAGTAAGTTACCACTTGCTTTTGTATAGTTTTCTAAAAAGTTTTTATAGTTATATGCATCTTCATTAATAAGTTTTATACCAGTATTTTCTTTTAAAGTTTGAAGAATCTTAGCCTCTTCATTTGTAATATAAGAGTTGAATTTGATTATATCACTATTTTTTATAGCCTCAACTGCTTTTTGTAACTCTAAAGGATTTTTACCTTCGCCTTTGTTTTCAAACTCAAAACCAAATCTTCCAGCACCACATAAATAATTAAAATCAAAATCATTTGTTACTCTTGTGATTTTTTTATTGTATGGAT